>Ga0228710_1002017_pt1 | contig 31487 bp, 13 predicted proteins | sample MedpolnodulmetaG_FD_177995 | JGI IMG/M metagenome (GOLD analysis project Ga0228710, IMG submission 177995) | Root nodule microbial communities from Medicago polymorpha collected in Santa Monica, California, United States - pink nodules | ecosystem: Host-associated > Plants > Roots > Nodule...
ATCAAAATTGAATTTGTACAATACCTTTAAAGTTTTGATGATAGCAAAGTATTAAAGAACAATTGAAGTGTGCAGGCCCATAAATTAAAATTCAAAGTATATAATCAAGTCTTGATCCTGGATGAATATATACAACAACAGTTGGAAACAAGGGATGCTGAAGATCTGCATCAGACTCTAAAGACTATCAGATTTTGAATGCTACCAAAACCTGAAGATCATCAAACTCTTAAGGTTTCCAGACTCTGAAAGACATAAGACTCTTAGGGACCCATGAATATATACAATAACAGTTGGAAACAAGGGAAGCTGAAGATCTGCATCATACTCTAAAGACTATCAGACTTTGAATGCTATCAGAACCTGAAGATCATCAAACTCTTAAGGTTTCCAGACTCTGAAAGACATAAGACTCTTAGGGACCCAGAAGCCACGTCAGACTTTGTCCTCTTCTGAAGTTGTCTCTATTAAACACAGATAGTACAACTTGTATTCTTTTAACTACGTGTAGATACAAACAAAGAACTTCAAGGACAAAAGGATGAATGGATAATTTCAGTTGCAACAAAGGAATTTCAAATGTCCTATCAACGACATTATCCATATCAAGTAATACTTCAATTTGGATGGGTTATTTTGGATCAAAATTCACCCTAAATCGGTAGACAAAAAGAAGAAAAGGTGGTGACGACTAGGGTTTGGAAAGGAGCGAAGTTTATGTGTGAAAAACACTTGTGTATATTAAGAAAGGGGGAAAAATATAGAGGGGTGATCCTAGGTCAAGAAAAATGACCCACAATCACCCATTTTCGATGAACTAAGAAGAAAAAAGAGAGCTTAGAGAAAAGCTTGAGTTTATCTCTCTAAAATATATTAGGGCAGGCTCAAGAAAAAAAAATAACACACACAGAGAAATACTAAGTTCTCTCTGAGTATTGAATAATAATGGATTCTGCGCAATCGTAATATTTAGAAGACAAAAGATGAAATGACTACATATATTTTTTATTATTAAAAATAATAACATAGAGAAATACATGCTTGCTGGCTATGTGACTATTTATTTTATTTTTTTTGCGTACATAGGAAATCCTATATTATTAGCCCAATACTTTTCTACGGTGGATTTCATAAGTTTTCACTATTTCAGTTTAATTATAGCTAAAATAGACATTACACTTAGAAAAAATGTCTCATTGTTTCTAACATTGATTGCGATGGGATCAAAACTTAGCTTGTCATTTTGCATAGCATTGTCACAATTTTTAATTTCATGACCAGCAGCTTCTGCATCAGTTAATGCACTTTTAGGTTCCTCTCCTTCTACCTCATCCAATGCTGTGTGGAATGACATTATACAATTATCATAGTATGGAAGTACACAGTTTCCAACAGCTTTATCATCGGGAAATTTTTTTGCCATTATGATAAGATAATCTTGAATCGATGTTGCTTTATCTATTGCCATCTGCAAGATGTACCTGGAAAGGTCATGGTAAGTTCTGGCTAAGGGGATTCTTGGATCAGTTTTCAAAAGATTCACACAATAGCTGACATCTCCAATAGGCCTGTACTCATTGCATAGAGATTCATACAATCTGCCACGTACTGGAAGACGAGCATAAACTATGTTACACAAGAAAAGGATGAACAACAAGGATGATAGAGTTGTGGATTTCATTTTTCTAGTGATATTGATGAATATGAGAATCTCAAATTGATTTTGTAAGTCAATATATCAATAGGTTAACAAACAATTAGTTCAAAATAAATTAATAATTAGTTCAAGTTTGATGATACATGGGTCCATTTAATATGGAATCGGGTCAACGGTGGACTCTTATTTTAGTAAATGTTAATAAAACATAATTTTGACTATGTATATTTAATTAATAAAATTCAATTTCCACTAAAATAGAAACGTATTAAATAAAAATGAAAATATTTAATAGTTCTGAAAAAAGTCTGGTTGCAAATAATAATGAAAGAAATTATTTATTTCATATATAGACTTTTTTTTTAGGGAATTTCATATATAGACTTAATAGGTCAAAGAAATTTAATTATTAATTTTTAAATGATGGTAACATAATTATTTTTTATAGATATATATCTATGTACTAGACTAATATTTTATAAAACAATTTTTTGGACAAAATATATGAGTGTAAATTACACTTAATTTCTCTCTTATGTTAAAATATACACTCTCATCTTTTGAAAAGTAAAATTTATACTCTCCTTCCCTATGAGATGCTTGAATTACAAATTCCTCCCTTAATAATTAAATATGCACTGCACTTAATTAAATATTTTTTTATTCATTTTATAATTTAGAGTATAAAATTCACTTTAAAATGAGCATACTTTATTAACTTTACTAATTTTTCACATATTTTAATTTTATTTTGTGTTGTTTCATATTCTATAATAAGGTTTAAAACTAAATGTTAATGAAATTGTGAATAAAAAATAGGCATTCAAACTTTGATTATATTAAATAGACTGCGAAGAAAGTAACATATTCGAATAAAGTAACATAGAAGCACAAATTTGAAGAAAGTAACATAATAGATGAAATTGAGGTGAAAGTACAAAAATTAGGGTTCTTACCGAAGAAACACAAACCCAAAATTTGCTTGTATTGGAGAGAGAAAAATTGCATGAATCGGAAATGTAAGGTTCCGATAAATGGAACATGGTAGATCGCAGAGGCAGTGGAGATCGACGCGTGCGACAGTGACAACGACAATGAGATTAGGAGTGAGAGAATTTCAGGACTGTGGTGCGGTGTGTTTGAAACAGAACGTGTTTGTTTTTTTTGTTTTGTGATGGTCGGGGTTCGAACCTCGGACCTTGCATATTTTATGCATTGTCCATACCAACTAAGCTAAGCTGACGAGAACATAACGTGTTTGTTTTCTTAGAGAAAATGTGTTTCAGAAATTTATTTAAACATTAAAAAAATTAAAATAAAACTAATTTCAGTCCCTTAAAAAAAAAACTAATTTCAATCAAATGGTAGCTAATTATTTTGATATTTACTACCATTATATTTCCTAGCACAGTCACGGTAGCAAATCTTATATTTTCTTTCTTGTGGTGCAAGGGACAAGAGATAATGAAAATCAATGAGTCGGAATAGCCGCTGAGCGGAGCCAATATGCTATAACTCGAACCTCATCAAATGAGCACCAAGGAATAGAAAATGGCAATCGGCAGGGTGAAATAAATATGTGTTTTCTCTTCAAAATTGTTGGAAGTGTTAATTAAGTTTGTTAGAAGTTAGTTTAAAGTTGTATTGCTTGCAAATAAAAACAGTTAGAGTCTGTTATATGTATTGCTTGGGTGTTAAGCAATCTATTGTAACAAAACCATGCCTATAAACACTTTGTAACTGAGATTGAGAAAGCAATACTACTCCTCTTATTATTCTCAAACTCTTAATCTCCAGCCACCACCTAGCTTACTCCAGCCACCGTTTTGCCACCATTCGACCTCCTATAGGCAAGAAAACACCATTTTTGTGATCATCTCCTCTTCCTCTACAATAGCCCTCAATTTATTTTTTTAATTGGAGAAGTTTAATTTTTGAGACCTCACCCTTCTCTCTTGTTTTCCGACCACCGTGAGCTGCCTTTGGGAAAACCAAACCCACCATCTTCTTCCTCATGATGTTAGCAACAAAACCCCTAAACTTATTTCTTGATCTGAGCATATTCACTAGAGACCACCATGCCGGAGCTCATCTCCACCATATCGGAAAATATGTCCCACTAACATTTTAATCAATTTTTCTTCTTCTTGGTGAGTTCTATCTTCTTCCTCTTTTCTAAATTATATTATAGAAATTTTATATTTATTTTTGGATTTTTGATTAAATATACTAATTAGGCATGTTGTTTTTGTTAAATTGATGGCTTAAACTTCCTAGTAAGGTCTTAGTGCATATATAATAGACTTAGTTGTTGTTTGAGCCTTATTTTATCCTATTATATGTTTAAAAATTATAGTTTAGGTTGATATAAGATTGAAACTATATTCTTTTGAATTTGAAGATGTGAGTTGTTGTGAAGAGATGTTCTTGAGATATATATTTAGCTACAGACATGTAAATTTTGGATTGGGAATATATGTCTTGTTTAGGCATGTTTGTTTGACTATAGAAAAAGGTCAAAAGATCGGTATCAATTATCCTCTCGCATTAAGTCGAGATGTTTTAAAATAAGGATCTTTCCTTTTATCATTTTAAACTGATTTGTAATTGGGTGTTGGATATGATACATAAATAAGTCCTTTTAATTAAAACCAAGTTGATAAATTAAATGGTTGAATTGTTACTTACTGTAAAATCCAATTCTTTTTTTAAGAAAAATAATAAAATTGTTTTAGGCATATGTTAGATTATCCATACCCAATTTACTGAATCATTATTCTATTTTAAAATTGGTACCGTTACTACTCAGGAACTTATGTTCCCTTGTTAGTCCATTGGACAACAATTCTAACCAAATCATAGTCGTTGTCGTTTGACGATTTGGAACACCTTTTTAGAAGATTAGCAAAGTGAGGGCTGGGGGGGTAGATATGAGTGGGGCATGTACCAATGGCTCAGTGATTAGCTACATTGATCGCCGGTTATCCCACTAGCCGACATATCTACTCCGACACTCCATTGAACTAATTCGAGATCAATGCAGAGCACTCTAATGAGAATTCTGAGGAGTACCATGATGGTTACTACCGTTTGAGGTTTCATTAATTATGAGTTGCGTGACTTGATTGCCATATCGACAAACTTTGACAACATTAGTCTCCATGGAGCATATTAGGATTAAAGGTCATCATGCATTGAGTCGGCTATTTTATAAAATCTATTATTACTTATTTTCGTTAATTACTTGATTTTTGTATGTATATGTAAATAGATATTATTGTGTTTATTCTCATATTTACCGATATTACTTGATGCGTAATCTGACCCCTATATTTTTCCCTTTCTACTCTCTTTCTTATTTTATGTTAGTAGAGCCCGACGAAGATTGGAGAGCTAATGTTGCAACCATGTTGGTTTTTAGCGGCAAAATTTAATGACTAGGTTGTTTAGCATGTTTGAGTTGATATTTTCTTTGTATTTGTTGATTTATATTTGTATGTATTTTGAGTACTTTCATTTCTATTTGGATTTAAAAGCTGTGTATGTATCATTGTGTAATACCTCCCTTGCCATTTATAAATCTTTTGCAAATTAAAAGGATAAACATACTTGATAATTATTTTTGTACATAATGAGTAGTAAATCTCAAAAGTATTCTCCGTTGACAATTGTTTGTAAGTCCATTGTGAGATGATTTTAAGTCTTTATTATGAAAAATTAAAATTACTATCAGGTACAACTTTGTCTTCATACAAAGGTTGAATTTTTAAAATAGGTCATGCCGAAATTTTCGCAAAAAATTCATAAAGCGAAAAAAAAATGATTTTGTTTAATTAATTTAAGTTAATTAAAGGAGGTGTTACATTTATGCACCGCAAGTTTGCTACTTATTGCTGGAGAGAGGTAAATCTTTGGGGAAAGCTAGAGCCATACATGACATCAAGTGGTAGTTTTGCATCTATTATATTTACCATTCTTGCAACTCTTGATGTGGAAGACCGTTCACGATTTGTGGCTATTCTGTGGAGTATTTGGCTCGCTCGCAATGCATGCTTATGGGAACAAAAATATGTTAATGCTACAGAATCTTGTGTTTTAGCTATAGATTCGGTTTGAGATTATATGTGGTGCAACCGTCTTAATGCTGATGCGCAAACTGTTGATCGAACTTGGACTAAACCACCGACGGAATGGATTAAATGCAACGTGGATTGTGCTCTTTTTGAAGTTGAAAGTCAATTTGGTGTCGGTATTTGTTTCCGTGATAACCTTGGATGCCTTCTCCAAGCTCACTCCATGACTTTTCCATATGTTGCAACAACAGCCGAATGTGAAGCTACCGCTCTACAACAAGCCATTCAAATTGCTCTTGACAAGGCCTTAATCGAGTTGCTTTCGAAACCGATTGTCAGGTAGTTGTGAATGCTGTCCTCAACAACAATTTATATGTGAATGGACTTGGAAGTTTACTGTCTACAAGCAAATAGAGTCGCTCATAGTCTTGATAGAGCGTCTATATTACATGCTAGTCCCAGTATTTTCTATCATCCACCTTATTGTATTCCCTCTCTTATTATGGATGAAATAAAATGAGCTATCCTTTCCTCAACAAAAAAAAAGTAATCACAAATAAATAAATAATAATAGAAATCAAGCGCTGATGTTTGATTTTGGATTTTCGAATATAACTGTAAATTGATCAGAGACTTAAGCAACATACTTCACTTTGTATTTGTCTTCTAGGCATCAAAATACGAACAAATAAGGTCTATTCGTAATACCTTGTGAATGTTTGATGCATTGCTTTCTTAAGAACAACAAATTACGAATTGCTTAGCGTCTAGTTCTTTTCTTCTACGATTTATACCTTGTGAATAAGGTTTATTCCACATAAGTAATCAACAATAACCATGAAATAATTCGGCTAATGTTTCCCTGTTAGAAATTGTGCCGTGTTGTGTGTTTCATCAAAGAACGATTTCCCATCACGAATGTAGTTACTGCGGTCATTATATGTTGGTGTGGCTTATTATTATAATTTCCATGATTAATGAGAATATTATTTTGAATAATGAGGTTTAATTATTTATAAACCTATTTGGGTTGGCCTATTGATTTAGCTTGGGATCTTGGAGTTTGCTGCTCTCAAGGTCTCAGGTTCGATTCCATTTGGTGGCAATTTCGGTGGGCAAGTCCATACAAAGCTTTGATTTAGCTTTAAATGGGACCCCGCAAGTGGTTGGTGGGATAGGTCTCATTGGATTAGTCAATTATTGGATCGGATACCGAGTTTTAAAAAAAAATTATTTACATATAATTTATCATACTCACTCAATACTTCGAAAGTTTTAAGTGTTGTCAACTTTCATATAGATCATGTCAGGGTAAGAAGCAAACTCGTCACATGCGAGGTTCAGAAAGAGCTTTCCAGAAGGCATACCAAAAATAAACATCAGAAAAAGAACTTGTATGGGATTAAGCAACGACATCGCTATTTGAATTTGAACAAAAAGACCTCAAAGGAGGTAAGATCCAACTAGGCGGTGAGACCAAACCCAAAGTCGGTTAGACCCAACCGGGCGGTGAGACGTAAACTCAAAGGCTGTCAGATCCAAATGGGCGGTGAGACCTAAACTTAATAGTGATAAGATCCAACTGGGTGGTGAGGCCTAAACTCAAAGGCGATAAGACCCAACCGAGAAGTGAGACCTAAACTCTAAGGTGGTAAGACCCAATTTGGAGGTGAGACCTAAACTCAAAGGCAGTAAGACCCAACTGGGAAGTGAGCTAAACTAAAATGCAGTAAGACCGAACCAGGAAGTGAGACCTAAACTCAAAGGCGGTAAGCCCTAACACGGCGGTGAGACCTAAATGAAAGGTATAGCACTAAATCATAAATCTCAGGGGCGCCGGCCAATGAGTATAGAGCTTGGGGGCCTGCCTTGTTAAATTAAGAAGGCGCCCAACAAGCATAGAATTTGACGGCCCCGCCCAATAAACGAGTTCACCCAAATGGCATATAGCTCGGGGGGTTTTGTAACAGCCCGTTTTTCGTTAGGATTATTTTAATTATTATTTATATGTGTTTATATGTGTTTAATTGCTTTCTTGTGTGATTGTTTTAGGATAAGTGGATTTTTAGGCGAGAATGGTATTTTGGTCATTTTTATGACTGAGGCTGTTTTAGTAATTTGAAAAGTGAGAGTAATTTAGTAATTTTAGAATGTGGATTATTTCCGGAGTTTTAAAATGAATAGTTATTTTTACTAAGTTAGTAGTGACTAATGGTAATTATTTTGATGTGGTAAATAATCGATGTTTTAGCGTGTTAAGTATGTATCAACTTTTTAGAATTAATTGGTGAGGGTTTTAATCCCATTATGATTTGTAGTAACCTAGTCCACTAAGGAGGAGTATATATACATTAATCATGAGAGAAACTAGGGTTAGAAACATTTTACCCATTCTCATAAGAATAGAGAGGTTAGAGAGAGAAAGTAGAAAATAGAGAGAAAACTATAAGAAAGAAGAGTAAGAACTTGGAAGAGAAGATATCAAGAGCTAAGGAGCAAGAAGAGAAGAGTGAAGCCTAAACTAGAGATTTGGAAGGTTTAAGGTAAGGGGGTGGATTCTTTCACTTAGGTAAGGTATTATCTTCTTTATCACTTATGGGTCATAATTGCTTTTGAATGAATTATAATTTTGAATGTTGAATTTCGTGCTCATAATTATGTGGTAAATTTGGGTATGTGAAATTTGTTGGAAACTTGTTCTGGGTGCTTAAATTTCATTGTTTAATTATGTTGAAGTGATTACTTTGAAGTTTTAACTTGAAATATTGAAAATAATGAATTTGGTAATGATAATTATGAAGTTTGAATGAAATTGTGGAGTTTTAGTGCTTTTGGTGAAAAATGAGTGTAGTGATGAAAACTTGGTGATTTAATTATATGAACTTGTGTTTCAATTCATTTTAATGTCATTTTGATGCATGATGACTATTAATGAAGTATGGGTAATATTTTGGGGTCAATTGGGATCAAAATAAGGGGTTTAGGGAAAAATTCGTGTGAATTCCCGAGAGGAACCCAAAATTCTGGGGTCATGTTGCTGTGTAGCTCGCCTGGGAAGCAGCCACTCGCCGTGGCGAGTGATGTAGGATAGAACCCACAATTTTGGAGGTTCCAGGCAGATGGGGTTGTTTCCGGACATCCCAAAATTCTGGGTTCATAAAGCTATTGGAACATCATTTGAGTTGGATTAAATTGATTTTATGAGTCGAAACGCATTTGGTTTGAAAAATGGCATAACCATGAGATTTTTCCTAAACTTCTTTTTCTTGAATAAAGTGATGAGGATATGAATTGATTTCTGTAATAATGAACTTAGAAATATTATGCAAGGTATAAGTGAGCTTATAACTTGGTTTTATCTATGTTTCAAAAAAAAACTTGGTTTTATCTTGAAAATGATTTGATTTTGAAGAATGAAGAAAATGAGACGAACTTAGTGATATTTTTGGAAATAACCGGAATTATGAAATGACGATAGCATGAATGCATTACTGTGATATTATGTGATATTTGAGTATGATATTTTGATGTGTTTGAATATGAATGCCTTCTTTTGGTGAAATAAATTGAAAATAGGCGATTTTGAAAAAATAGACGAACTTTGCCTAAATGAGGGTTTATGCTTTGATAATTTGTAAATGGCTTTACAATCATGATAATATGATGAAATGATAATGAATCAATGTTTGTTGAGTGTAAGATATATTGTTTATCTTTGTGTGGTTGTTTTCCCGTCTATTATGTGATTTGTGCTCTTATGAAACAATGTTGTTTCTTGGTGGTGATATTTGTTGTGATGTTTATGATATGACACTTTTGATGATCATGACTTGTTTTTTATGTGGATGTAAATGCTTGATAATGCAATTATGGGTTTTTGTTGAAGATATTATATGATGGAGGGGATTATATACTAAAGTGTTATGAGTGTCGCATTGTCGAGTCTTTACTTGTATGTTCATAGTCATGTCGAGTCTTTGGTGAAGAACATAATCGGAGGGAGTTATGTTAGTACGTAGCTGGAGGGGATTACGTAGTGGAATCTCAGTAAGATTATCTCAGAATCCAGAACTTGGTACCACATGCATCTAGAAATGTCTAGAACATTGCATGGACTTGAAATTGGTGAAACATGTCATACTTGACCATGTGAATTGGTAATTATGTGCATTGGTGAAACTTGGTGAATGTTTGCGAATAAGTGTAATTGCAAACTTGTATACTTGATGAATAATATTGTGGTGATGATATATTGATGAATATTTGGAGATTGAATATGCTTAATATGTTATGTATGTAGTATGATAATATTCCCATGAATCTAGTATTATAGGAATGATGAGTATGAATGCATGTTATACTTTATATCATTGAATGCTTATATTTGATTATGTTATCATGTGGAATGTTATCTAACCCTCAGTGGTCGTTTGGTTGACTGCTTACTTATTTCGTATGAATAGGTAGACGGCGTGCAGGATTGATTTGCTTATGCTTATGAGTTGCTTGGGGATTAGCTTTGGAGCTACCACCTCTTTTTCTTATGCTTGGGGGTCTAGTTTAGGGCTCTGATTAGGGTGTCGGTTTTATGTCATTATTTTATCTCTTGAGGAGACTTGTTGCTTGATTATGCTGAGATTTGAGATTTCCTTTGGTGATGTATTATGATACATGTGACATGGATATTTTGAGATTCTATTATATGTTGATGAGATGTTATGATATTAATTCCGCTGCGAGCTTTGAAAAATTATTTATGCATGATTTGGATTAATTGTAGATGTAGCATCTAAACTCTTTTGAAGAATTGAATTATTTGCATGATTTATCGCATTAAGGGTTTAGGGTGTTATAGGTTTGCCCAAGTTAAAAGAGTTCATCCAAAGGTTTTGCATTGATAACATATGAGGTAACACTTGAACTACAATATGGCTCGTGGATTCAACCACACCCAGATATAGCATGGTTAAGGAATTACTTAACTAGGGTGAAATTAACTAGAGTTATCGAAATGAAACATTGACCTCACCTTAAAATGCTAAAATCCCTACATGGAGGAACCTCAAAGGTAGCCTTGATTCTACACGTTAAGCCCACACTTTGTGTCTTTGTAAAAGAGATCCTGCCTATAGCGCAAGGGCTCTGAAACTTTTCAATCTCGCATTTACATTTAAAGGCCTCAAGAAATTTGACCTTGTTCTTTAGGGTCATCCAATGAATAAGAATGATAAAGACACGTTACTCAAGCACTTCGTCTTTTCAAGCCTCGTGCTTGGGGGGACTGTGTACCGATGTGATACTTTAGACAATATTCTAGGATCACATGGAACACATATGTGACTCGGTCCAAAAAAGATGACATAGTAAGGGGCCCTGCAATCTTCCCACTCCTCGAATTCCCACTCTCCACTATCCCAAAAATCCTTTCCTATAACGGACTATAAAAATAGGAGGTTAGACACCTCCGTGATTCATTCACTTCTTCATCCCCACTTTACAACCCCTAAAGAGAACTATGTAAGCTCTGATTCCTTAAAAGGATACATAGGACCAGAGATCCCCAATGTCGAGCCATAATGAATATTCTCAATCTTTCCACTCGTCATCGGGGAGATACTCTTCCTCTCAACATCATGGGAGAGGGTCAGTACTCTTATATTAAGAACGAGTACATTACATTTTTTTACTTAGTTTTAAACAAAAAAATAAATAAAAATATCTAATTAGTGTATAATAAATAAATAGTTAAATGAAAAAACTATTGACTTGTCACAATCACATCAACCTTTTTGAGCTAAAAATGGAAGAAAGCATAACAGTGTGCACTTTCAAAAATAGAAAAACTAGCAATAAACTCGTGCTAAGAACGGGCCTGTGCTCTGCACGTGTTCATTCAAAGTGGGGGGCTATGCATTGAAGCGCATTACAATGCTATATGAATTGAGAAAATAAGAAAAAACTACTGATAAAGTCGGCGTTAATGATAAAAGGGCAAATTACTTTGAATTCCCTTGAGATTGTTGAATTAAGTTAGTGTTGTAATTAAGGGTTTGTAACTAAGGAGTCATTTAGCTTAACCAATGAGTCATTTAGCATATTAATTCTCCTTTAAATATCTTATGCTATTATTAGATAGGGAGATATTGTAGCTTAATTACATGGTCCATATATGTATAAATAAACTCTCTATTATCAATAAGAGACATACCAATATATTCATAAAACCTGCTACTTTTACATGGTATCAAAGCTATCTCTGATTACCTCTTGTTTACCCTAGGAATCAGAGATTGATCTTTCCTAATGTCAAACCAAATAAACAGTGATGATGTACCTGTAAAGGAGAACACATCATCTATCATTCATATGCAAGAGTTTTCTTCGTTGCTTACCCCTGAACGTCTTGATGGTACCAACTACGTCGAATGGTCCCTAAATGTAGATAAAAAAATAAGAGGGAAAAAAAATGGGGCTTCATCTCTGGAAAAAGGGCTGCTCCAGAAGACAAACAATCTGAAGAATATGAAACATGGCAAGACGATAAGTGCATGATCAAATCTTGGCTTTTGGACGTCATGACCATAGATGTCATATCTTTGTTCATTCGTCTTCCCACTGCCAAGGAAATATTGGAAAAGGCTAAGAAAACATACTCTGTAAGTCAAGATGCATCTAAGGCATATCAATTATATTGTGAGATATCTTATGTTCGTCAAAATGGAGGATCTGTTATTTCCTTTTTTGGTAAACTACGGAAGCTCTGGCAAGAACTTGATGTTATTGAGAATTGTACGATGGAGTGCCCGAAATATGTCGAGTTATACACGATGATAGACTTAGAAAGTGTACTAAAAACTATGAAGTAATATAATAAAGTCTGTTTTCACAAGGACTGTGTTAATCTCAATTCAGCAATAAGGTTAATATTTAGGATGTGAAAATTATTTTGATTGCCCTAAACAGTAGAATTAGCTTGATTGCATAAAAAATTTAAATAACAAAAAGTAAAGATTTGATTAGAAAATATATATACATAGGGGGAGAGAGAGAGATGAGATCAGGCTTTTCGAATTCTCTGTTCTCCTAATTGATATACTGCACCTATTTCTCATGAATGATTCTATAGTTTCACGATGGTTAACAAAATAGCTCTAATCAATCCCTTGACTTAGGACCCTCTTCTCAGATTACAGCCCTAATTCCTTAGGTGGTCTAATATTGTTTGAAGGTTTTAAGAACGTTCACTTAATACAACAATTAAACGATTATCCATTCCTAAACTAACTCTGTTTATTTGAACAATTCAATTAGGGTTAAGTTGAAAGCTATGTAAGTAGTCATTCATTCTCACAAAATCATGTTTATATTTGATCTGGATATAAAAAACATTAAGAACAATTGAATTGAATAAAAACTAGATTATCATTCACAATATATAAAGTTTCATAGCAACATGTTTCAATTAGAGTTACACAGAATCATCTCAGACCTAATCTCTAAGAGATTTAGCTACTCATAATAAAAAAGAATTAAGCAATGTAAATAAAAGAAATTGAATTGTTTTGATATTGAGAATTTCTTGAACTGATATGCCTTTTTTCCTTTGTGCATGCGTTGAAGCCTTGCTTGCCTCTTCTCTGCTCTCGGGATGGGTCAGTTAACTGCCAAAGTTTTCCTCGGTAGTTAACTGCCGAAGTTTTCCTCGGCAGTTAACTGCAGCCGTGTTTTTAATTCGTCGACAGTTAACTGATGTGGGGCCATTTACATCTTTACTGGTATTTCTCAGCCTTCTCATATGTGTCAACAACAATTTTCAAGGAGTAAACATAATTGGTTTCTTTTTCTTTTTTTACGGATCAGCCTTCAGCAAGCATCACATACAGTCATACACTTCCTTGGCCCAACAAATGTCAATGCCTTCTCTTATTTTTCTATTCACACCTGCCCATAGTACAAAGCCAAGTGGCACATCAATTTCAATTCATAGAAGCATAGCCAAGTTTCCTTTCGTTGATCATATGACTATTAAATATAATAATAATACACTGACTCAATAAATTAAAAATTACAATTTATTTAAAATGGCTATAAATTAAATACTAAAATAATAATAATAGACTAAAAATTTAACTAAAAAGACTCTAACAATAGTGTATGACTGACTGTCATCACAACCCCAAACTTGAACTATTACTTTTCCTCAAGGAACAAACTTGTTAAATGAAATATGGCAGTAAAATAACAGTTTGACTTCAAAGTCCATCTCCCTGCTAGCCATATGATGAGCTAGTTTGACTTGCTTGCATCCATCATTCACAACTCCACGCAACAATTTGATAAGGGTTTCACACAGTCGATGTGCAAGTCTACATATTACGATATGCATGAAAAGTTTATAAACGTTAATCAAAGTCCATGTCATTACACACTTTAAGGTCTTTCAGGGCTTAGGTAAAGGTGAGATAATATTTGGATAAATAGGCTACACAAAATTTGTGTTAGGCACTCCTACGGAATTTTAAACACAACTTCAATCCTCTCGTTCACCCTTTGAAACAACAATTTGTAAAGGTACTAGAGAACATTTTAACTATCGGGACAATCGAGTTTGAAATTACTCAGATTTTTCATTGTTTGTCCCCTTTTTATTTTCATTCTATTTTTTTTAATACACCATTTTTGTGTGTATTTTTCATGCTTTGTTCTTTGTTCTCTAGTACCCTAACCCCAAATTTAGTTGGTTGCAAATTTCAATAGGAACCCCAAACTTATAGTTTAGCAACACCCTACATAGCTAACTCAAAATTAAATTTTTGGGTCAACTCCTAAATGTCTCTAGGTTTATAATGTAGTTTGTCACCGAACAAAAAGATCTAAACCTACCGGCTCAATTTGGTTTTCAAAATGGATACAATTTCAATAAAATCAAGGTAGGCTTCAAAGGCTCATTGGACCAAGCACTTTGTCTTAGTATGTACACGACAAGGACCAATCAACAGTAAAGAAACAATGCAAGTTCTAGAAATCTAGTTGCACGGAACACTCTATATAAGTAAATTGAAAAAGAAAATTTGGCAATGAACCTTACAGTTTTAGATTTCGGGGAATTGTGTCTACCTATCACACATGCCGTACACTTCGCCTTTGAAATTCAAGTCACTACCTCCATATGAACTTTCAAGAAACAAGAAACTATTATCATTGGTGAAACAAACTGTTATCAAACTGGAAAATTTCAAGAACAAGAAAATTCATTAATAATAAACAATCAAACAATTAAAGTTACTATATAAAAGAATCAAATTGAAAACGGACACAACTGTCATCTGATAAAGACAAGTTATTGAAAAAATAAGAACTGATGTGAACTTTGATTTTTTTTTCTCCTTTTATTATGTCCATCTTTTCACTTTTTTTTGTTTGCTTTTTTTTTCTTCATTTTTTTTTTACCAAATAAAAATACCTGCAAAATAAACAAAATTAGAAAAAGGATGGGTTGCCTCCCATCAACCGCTTTCTTTTACATCATTGAGCTTGATGCTTCAACCAATGTTAGGGTGGAAAAATGACAGAAGAAATATGTCATCTTTTTTCTTCCTCCTTTTTGGTAGGAATTCCATGAACTTCATACAAAGAAGCAGATGCTCTCATACCCAAGCTGCTAAATCTTTGTCATTTAAACTCTCCCACCATAGAGAAGAATGTGTACCGCTTTGCATATGAGTGGTTCCATTAAACTCCATTGGTTGAAACTTTAGAAAAAGACCAACACTCTTCACCTGTGGATTTTCTTCCACCACAATATCATGACAATCAGTCTCCATCTGAACCAATTTCTTCTGAGACTCATATGCTCTCTCAACAAGATCGTCACACTGAATATCAAACTTCTCAAATGAAACTTGATTTGATATCAAGAATTCATCTAAAATAGTTTGAAGTTGAGAATTATAATCTATGTTGACCACTTCCTGCTCTTCTTCTTTTTCTATGAATTGCTCCTCACAAGAGTAACCACCATGATAACCTCCACAAAATTCGCAACTCATACTCAATCTTGTTTCCAAATCCTTTATACATAGAGAGATCATCAATTTTTCTTAACGAAGGATATCGATCTCTTCGTAAACAACCGGTGATCGACTATCCAACATTGCTACAAAACTCAGAGAAACCTTTCAGTAGCGCACAAAGAAATAGACATGAAGAACATAGATCATAATATATTTTTCTTCAATATATAAACAAAAATATAAATGACAGAAATCCTAAAAAATAACGAAATTACTAAGTTGAAATGATTTAACAGTCCCCAACAGCGGCACCAAAAAATTAATAGACTTTTAGTAAGTGTACTAAAAACTATCGAAGTAATATAATACCTTTAGCAAGTGTAAATTATTTTGATTGCCCTAGACAATAGATTTGGTTTGATTGCATAAAATTTTAAATAACAGAAAATAAATATTTGATTAGAAAATACAAGAAGAGATGAGATCAGATATTTCGAATTCTCTGGTTCCCCTAATTGGTATATTGCACCTATTTCTCACGAATGATTATTTAGTTTCACGATGGTTAACAATATAGCCTAATCAATCCATTGACTTAGGACCCTCTTCTCATATTAAAGCCCCTAATATCGTAGGTGGTCTAATATTCTTTGAAGGTTTTAAAAACGTTAACTTAATATCACAAATAAATGATTATCCACTCCTAGACTAACCCTGTTTATTTGAACAATTCAATTAGGTCTAAGTTGAAACCTATGATCAGTAGTCATTAATTCTCATGAAATTATGTTTATATTTAATCAGGATATAAAAAACATTAAGAACAATTGAATTGAATAAAAACTAGATTATCATTCACAATAGATAGAGTTTCACAGCAATATATTTCAATCAAGGTTAATTATCACAGGCCTAATCTCTAAGAGATTTAGCAAAAGCAATATAAATAAAAGAAATTACAATGTTTTGATATTGAGAATTTCTTCAACTGATATGCGTTTTTTCCTTTGTGCATGCGTTGATGCCTTGCCTCTTCTCTGCTCTCGGGATCCGTGCCTCCAAAACGTGAATATTCTGTGCCGTAATGTGAATGTCTTTTTCCTGGCTGTGTAGCGCTTCTTTTATATGAACCAAGTAGACAACGTAATTGGTTTCTTTTTCATTTTTTACGGATCAGCCTTCAGCAAGCATCACACACACTTCGTTGGCCAAACAAATGTCAATGCCTTCTCTATTCACACCTGCCCATACTACAAAGCCAAGTGGCACATCAATTTCAATTCATAGAAGCACACCCAAGTTTTCTTTCTTTAATCATATGACTATTAAATATAATAATAATACACTGTTTGACTCAATAAATTAAAAATGACAATTTATTTAAAATAATTATAAATTAAATACTAAAATAATAATAATAGACTAAAAACTTAACTAAAAGGACTCTAAAAATAGTATATGACTGACTGTCATCACACGAAGGTGAATTCTCTCGGAGTTTATGTTTTCCTTGCTGGACTGGATTCTCATCTTGATGGAGTTTGTGGACGAATCCTCTCCACCATTCCTCTTCCAGATATCCAAACTACCTATGCAAATGTATGTGCAGAGGCTAATCGCCAAGAAACTATGCTACATGGAGCATCAAATGAAGGAGTTGCTATGATTGCGAAAAAGAATTCAACTCGGAAAAGGGGAATTTGCAAGTGCACCTACTGCAATGGCGATAATCACTTGGCAGAGAATTGCATTAAGCTCCACGGATATCCTGAATGGCACCTGAAAGGTAGAACTGGACTAAAGATAGAAAGCTCAAAGAACAATTTTGTTCCTACGAGTACTGCAGCTCCCGCCATTGCTACTGGTTTAGTTTCCCAATCATTTACCTCTAACTCTTCCAATAGTTTTTCTATTTTCACTAGGAATAGAAATTGGATAATTGACACAGGTGCTACTGATCATATGACTTGTGACCATGCAAAATTCACAAATTTGTCAACTAATAATTCTAAACCTCCTATTATTAATGCAAATGGTATTTCTTCCTCAGTCATAGGAATGGGTGGGTAGTGTTCATATATCCCTTTCCTTGTCCATTTCTAATGTCCTATTTGTTCCTTCACTAAATTCTAATCTTCTTTCGGTCGGTCAGTCAACTAACCAAGTCTCATGATTGTGTTATTACTTTCTTTCCAACGCATTTTGTGTTATAGAATATCCATACCAAGGAGAAGATTGGAAGTGGTTAAAGGAGTGGTGGAAGATTGGCAGTTATTACTTTCTTTCCAACACTTTTTTGGAAGACAACTTTCATGAGAAAAAAGGAGAAGTTAAGGCTCACCTAATGAGTGGCAACTTGAAAAAGGAAAATGAAGAAGTAATTTGGTTGTGGCATAGACGGCTAGGACATCCTTCATTTGGTTACCTTAGAAGATTATTCCCATCATTGTAATCCCTCAAGTTTTCATTGTGAAACATGTGTACTAGCCAAGAGTCATGGTGTATCATTTCCTTTGAATAATACAAAAGTTAATACACCTTTCTCATTTATGCATATTGATGTTTGGGGCCCTGCCCCTATGCCTACTCAAAATGGAATGAGATGGTTTGTTACCTTTGTTGATGATTGCACAAGGATGACCTGGTTGTATGAAACATAAGAGTGATGTAGTTAAAGTATTCAAATATTTTCAAAAAATGGTTGAAGTACAATTTTAGACTTGCATAAAAGTTGTTAGATCTGATAATGCAGGGGAATATTTTCATCAAGAATTAAAAGATTTCATGAACTCTTTGGGCATTATCCATCAAACATCATGTCCGTATACCCCTCAGCAAAATGGAGTTGTTGAGCGAAAAAATAGACATCTATTAGATGTTACCAGATCATTGCTAATTGATGGAAATGTTCCCACCTATATTTGGGGGAAGCTTTGAGTTCTGTTGTCTATTTAATTAACCGAGTTCTCTCAAGCATTTTGAATTTCAAGAGACCATTGAATGCCTTGCTGACCACTGCACCTTACCTCCAACTGCTCACTTGGAACCACGCATTTTTGGATGTGTTATCTATGTCCATTTACACTCACAGCAGCGTACAAAACTTGAACCACGAGCTATGAAATGTGTGTTTGTACGGTATAGTATGACACAAATGGGATATCGAGCCTATCATCCAACAACTAAATGATTTTATGTTTCTATGGATGTTACATTTCATGAGGGGTGATGAGAATGATGAATTGAAGAACCATAATACTCAGGATATAATGTCCCTCCATTTCGAAATAAAATCCAATTCCAATGCAACTCAAGAAATGGAAGTTGAACCAAATACACCTTCTGTTGGTCCTCAAAACACTGACAGTACAAGACATCCCACCGATCCAATGCCCCTGATCCAATCCACTTCAGAACAATCACTTGAGGTATCATCAAATATTGACACAATTATGCATGAAGTTGAAGTCGATGCGATTGATGAAAATCAAAGTGCATCCAGTGATACATCTGAATTGAGTCAATATCGTCTTCCACCCCAATCAAACCGTGGACAGCCCAAAATTTGTTATGAACCTGATCTAAAATCTAATACCAAATACCCTATTGGAAATTATGTGTCATCTCACAAGTTATCCAGATCATATGGTTTTTTTGTGTCACAATTATCTGTTGTCTTTATTCCTAGTGATTTACAGGAAGCTCTAGCAGATCCAAGATGGACGCAATCTATGTAAGAAGAAATGGCAGCAATAAAGAAGAATAGTACGTGGGAACTTGTTCCATTACCTAAACACAAAAAACAGTAGGATGCAGGTGGGTTTTCACTATTAAGCACAAAGCGGATGGAACTATTGAGAGATACAAAGCTCGGTTAGTTGCCAAGGGCTACACTCAATCTTATGGGATAGATTCTCAAGACACATTTTCACTTGTTGCGAAACTAAACACTGTGAGAGTACTATTGTCGCTTGCTGCAAATCTGAATTGGCCTTTCTTCCAATTTGATGTTAAAAATGCATTTTTTTCATGGAGAATTGTGTGAAGAAGTTTATATGGACCCTCCTCCAGGTATATCTGAATACTCAACTAATTTTATGGTGTGCAAGCTGAAAAAGGCTCTTCAAGGGTTGAAACAATCTCGAAGAGCGTGGTTTGGTAGATTTACCAAATCCATGAAGAATTTTGGCTACAAGCAAAGTAATTCAGATCACACTTTTTATAAGACAGAGTCAAGGTAAAATTATTGCCTTGATTATCTATGTTGATGACATGATTGTAACGGGAAATGATTATGATAGCATGAAATATTTGGCTTCTGAATTTGAGATGAGAAAGCTTAGAGACTTAAAATATTTTCTTGGAATCGAAGTGGCTCGATCAAAACATGGAATCTTCTTATCCCAAAGAAAATACATCCTTGATTTGTTGTATGAGACAGGAATGCTTGGGTGCAAACCAGTAAACACTCCCATTGAACAAAATCACAAGTATTTTCTATGTTCAAGTGTAGCCTATACCGACAAAGGGAGATATCAACGACTTGTTGGAAAGTTAATTTACTTATCTCATACTAGACCCGACATAGCATATGTAGTGAATGTGGTGAGTCAATTCATGCATGACCCACGAAAGCCTCATGTGGATGTTGTAGAGGGAATTTTGAGGTACTTGAAGTCTACTCCTGGTAAGGGAATATTGTTTTCAAAATATGGTCATCTTAGAGTAGAGGGATATACTGATGCTGATTGGGCTGGTTCAACAGATGATAGAAGGTCCACTTCTGGATATTTTACTTTTGTGGGAGGAAACCTTGTAATTTGGAGAGAAGTAAAAAACATGTGGTAGCAAGGTCTAGTGCAGACGCAAAATTTATAGGCATGGCACTTGGAGTTTGTGAACTGTTGTGACTTTAAACTTTGCTTGAAGTTGAAGATCTTGGATTCGAACCAAAAGAAGAAATGAAGCTGCATTGTGACAATACTTCAGCAATAGAAATTGCTCATAACCCTGTGCAACATGACATAACAAAACATGTTGAAATTGACAGACATTTATTAAGGAAAAACTTGAAGCTGGGATTGTTGCCTTTCCATTTGTGAAGTCTGAACACCAACTAGCAGACATTCTTACCAAAGGAGTATCAAGGAGTGTTTTGGATGACTCTTCTCACTACTAGAAAAAGCAAAATTAGCGAGGGAAATTAGTGACGGAAAAAATGAAATTCCTCACAAATTCCTTAGTCGCAAAATTTAGTGATGGAATTAGAGAGGGATTTCATGTTTTCCCTCACTAAATATCCCTCACTAATTTTTGTTTTTTTAGTAGTGTCTGTCAAGTTCGGAATGCATAATATCCATGCACCTACTTGAGAGGGGGTGTTAAATTAAGTTAGTGCTGTAATTAAGGGTCTGTAACTAAGGAGTCATTTAGTTTAACTAAGGAGTCATTTAGCATATAATTCTCCTTTAAATATCTTATGTAATTATTCTTTTCAGTTATAGAATCTCAAGAGATAGGGAGATATCGTAGCTTAATTAGAGGGTTCATATATGTATAAATAGACCCTCTATTATCAATAAAAGACATACCAATATATTCATAAAACCTGCTACTTTTACAGAGATTTTCTTAAATAACACAAGCACCCTTCTAATTTTCGAAAACATTAATCTTCCCTCATTTTATCCATTTCAATAACTTTGTAAATATACAATTTAATTTCAGTCACTTTGGTTTGTTTGTATATGTTTTCTATTCTCACAATTAAGTTAAATGTGATTTTTTTCTTGATTTGTTTGTATCTGTTTTCTCTTTTCTAAATTAAGGGAAATGGTTTTTTTTCTTCTCGCAATGGAGAAAAAATTACAACATTTGTTCTTACCACCAAATAGAATCAAACATAGGCAATTACAAAAGAGATCAAAGGAGAATAGAAATGAGAAGAGTTTTGGTGGATGAACATTATGGTTGATCAATGACAAGGAAATAATCTTCAATATATCCATTTTATTACATTAGAGTTTAAAAATTAAACCACCATGACTGCGGAACAATAAGTTGAGAAAAATCACCAAGTAAAAAAGGGAATGAAAAATGGTCGAAAAATAAATGAATTCATGCTCATATGAAGAAGTCAATTGCTCAAAATAAATGGAATTAATAAAGTTTAAACATGTTATATTGTAAGAGAAGTGATTGTCAATTTGATAAAAAAAAAAAAAGGAAGATTAATATTTAGTTAAAAAATAGAGCGGGTGTTTGTGTTATTTAAGAAGATCTTAAATGATGTTAGTATAATTTGTCCATGATAAAATCATTGAAATAATTGTTATTACATGTTATGAAATGGTAAACTAAAAATATGTAGAAATATTTAAAATAGTAAAGATTTCATTATTGATAAAGATGTTGTTATGAGTTCCTTGTATGAAATGTACAACAATACTATTAGTGGCTCATTTATCATGTTTTCAATATTTTTTATAGTCATCATTCTAAAATATATAATAATTAATAATCTACAACAAAACAAAAAAAATTTATAATATGACATGGTGGCCCGACTTCTTTATAGTTCTATGTTGTTTTCAGATATGTTGAGATATGTATGTTTCAAGGTGTTTTGTTTGTCTACACTTTGGTTCTTCAAGCTCGACTTCATGCTTGTTGATTTGTTTAGGGAGTTGTTGGCACTTGAATTTTGATACCGTGCTGACGGTCGATCCATTAATTGTTTTTCACAGAGGTTCACTTTTTTTTGTAACCTGGTTTCACGGCCGTGTACAGGTTCGCTTATTGATCAATGAATTTTTGTTACGATAGATTTTGGATAGATTTGGGTCGATCCACTTGGTGTGATTTATTGTGTGGTATCCCCGTTTTTTGTTGTACCTGAGTCAAGTCTAATGTCATCAGTCTCTTTATCTATTTCTTTTTATTTAATATAATTTTTTGTTGACTAAAAACAAATAAAGAAAAAACAAAGGCAAATTATTTTATAGAAAAGAAACAATCTTGAAAATGTGTAATTTTTTGAAAAGTGGGTATATGCCTTGTAATAAATATTTTGTAATCTTTTTTTAACTCTTTAGATATTTAAAAGTTGAATTATAGGAAATTTTGTTTTGATTGAGATTAAGATTAAGTTTGTTTGTTCTTTAAAAAAAAATTAAGTTAGTGTGTTTTATCGAGTAAGTTTGTTTTAATTTGTTTTTAAGAGAGAGAAAATAGGGGAAGGTTGAAGCAAAAGACACTAAATAAAGATATAATTTTGATGATGTGTCAAAAAATTAAGAATTGATAAAATTGTATTTTTGGTAGACATTAAATTTCATAATTTGAGAATAGATAAATGATTGAGTTAAAAAAAGATTACAAAATATCAATATCTTTAATATTGAGTTTAACTTTCAAGAACTGTTCACAATGGTTAGAATTACTTACATTTGATTGCATTTAATGCTGATCTGATATTTTCTACCTGCGGTTACTGTTCATTGCATATTTTATTTTGTTTAATCGATTAATATTACAAAAAATTCACTTGAGAGACTTTATTTTCTATGATGTCCATTCTCATTTAATTATTTGTTGTTTTCCACTTACAGCTGTGATTTCCAAACTACTTCCTCCGATCTTAAATGTAAGAAACTTTTCACTTTTTAAGTTCATTCAATAAATAATGTATGTAGTTTATAATATAGACTACATACATCATTTATTGAATGAATCTAAAAAGTAAAAAGTTGTTTACATTTGAGACGGGAGGGAGTTGCTAATGCTAGCTCTGTATGTGCAGTCTACAAAAGTCTACAAATTCTTCCTCCTACGATTAAAATTGAGTATAATAATATTCTAAAAAAAATTCATAAGGGATGTCCCACGAGAAAAACCTACATGAGAAGATGGGTGACGATCTAATGTAATTTAATATACTTTCTCCGGTCACATTTACAAGCAAAAAACAATTTGTTAGGTACATTTAATAATGGCTTAATTGCTATTTTCGTCCCTTAACTAATTTTTTGGTATCGCTTTGGTCCTATAATTAATAAAAAATCCGTTTGAATCCTTTAAATATTTCTCCGTTACATAAATTGGTCCCTTCCGTTAATTTTATTAAAAAAACGTTAACTCAAGCACACGTGTCATTTTTGCACTGGTTGGAATTTATATTCATCTTCTTCCTCCTCACCTTCATCTTCTTCAACAAATCTTCATAAAACCTTCATTCACCTTCATACAAACCTAGAAAAAAAAGAAAAAAAAAACTTAAACAACAAAACTCATCAAATAAAACTTTACCTTTATCATATGAAATCCAAATCTAAACCCTTTATCATTTTAATTTGTGAATTTCTTTAAGATTTGGAATGACTAATTTTTTTTTTATTCTAATGACAACAGCTTCACCCATAACACCATAAGTCGTCTTCTTCTTCTTCTTCCATAGGTCTCCTCATAACACCATCAAATGAAAATTCGTTTTCACTTCCTCTTGAACAAATGAAAATCGGAAATCATGCTCAAAATCGTTGATTTGCGTTGTTGAAACTGCAAATCGCAAATCATCTTCAAGTTTTTCGTGTTCTAGTTCTTATTCATGTGTTCCTCTTTTGATTGGGTACTGAAATCGTGTTCCAATTCTCCTTCATCTGTGTTCGTCTTTCGAAAATGGGTTTTGTTTTTGAAGGAATAATGGTGATGGGTTTAGAGCAGAAAATGTGTTTTTGTGAAGGATTGATGATGATGATGAAGGGTTTAGATTGAATTTGAAAATGAGTTTTTTTCTCTCCAGAAAATAGAGCTTTTCTGTTTCAATGCTTAAGAATCATTTTGTTTTCTTCCAATTTCAATTTCAAGGTTCGATTTTTTTTTCTTCAATTTTTTGTTTTGCTGGTTTTTTTTTTATGAAGGTTGATGAAGGTGGATGAGGAAGAAGATGATGAAGTTGAATGAAGGTGATGACTTGTACAAACCCTAACAGTTTTTTAATAAAATTAACGGAAGGGACCAATTTATGTAACGGAGACATATTTAAAGTGCTCAAACGGACTTTTTATTAATTATGGGACCAAAGCGATACCAAAAAATTAGTTAAGGAACGAAAATAACAATTAAGTATTGAAATCACAGCGAAGCGTGGGAGTGGGAAGAGAGGTGAGGTACAAGTCATTTCTACTTGATATATTAAAAAAAAATTGGTAGAAAATTGACATATTAAAAGTACTACTATAACGAATTTAATTTAGTTAATATTTAAATTAATTTGTTGCCGAAATCATATTTGGAAGTTATGTTTCCCACATTATGAATTTCTTACGCATCCTATTTGGATTTTATAGTGTTTATGCTGTTTGAGTTTTATAGTGTTTATGCCGTTCAATTTTATAATCCGAATTGTGTAGGACGCACGAGAAACTCAATCAAATGGAAAAAAAATCACATCATATTTTTATCATGGATTTAATCTGTATAAACATTAGGTGCAAAATATTTTTTTTATATGCAACCAATCAAATTGCATCACATTGGCAATTTTTAAATTATCTACGTGACATGATTTAGTTTTTTTGTTTTTGTTTTTAAGGATGATATGATTTAATTGGATACATATGTGTAAAAAATATTTACAAACAATGTCACTCGCAATGTAAACTCTAACGGTGTAAAATATATTTACAAACAATGCTTAGAAATTAAGACTTAATTTTAACACTAATAAATATGAGAAAAAACATGTGACATATATTTTTTACTAATAACTATTAAAAAAAATGAAAAGATATTTGTCACTAAGAAATATATAAAGAAAATTCTTAAAAAAAAAAAGAAAAAATATATAAAGAAATGACAAGATTTTGACACAAGTAAATACAAAAAAGACAGGATAAATATTTTTCACTACCGAACATAGGATATATATATTTACCACTATATATATACGGGATAACTATTTGTCATTCGTAAATATATAAGACATGGGACAATCTTTCATCATTGATAAATATTATAAAAAAAAAAGACAAAAATTACATTTTTGGTGCCTTAACTTAATTTCAGGTAACAGTCCGGTTCTTTATTTTTTTTTCATTTCAATTTTGTCTTTTTGGTATATTTTCATATAGATTTTCAAGCTTCAAACTAATATTCTTCTGCAAACATAGATGAAGACCATAGATTTGAAGGTTGAAAGGCCATAAGAAAATAAAACCATGAATTTGAAGCTTGAAAATTCATATGCAAATGGACCAAAATGACAAAATTAAAATGAAAAAAGATAAATGACAAAACTGTCACCTAAAATTAAGTTAAAAGACTAAAAGGGCAATTTTGCCACAAAAAAAAAAATCACGAGACAAATGAGTGTCACCGAAATATTAAGCGTTCATTTATGATATACTAAATCAAATTCACCAAAGCACGAAAACCGTTCCTTTATCTATATCTCTACTTCATAATCAATCATTATCTCTTATCAAAATAATTTATTTTAGTTATTTATTATCAATTAAATACACTTAAGTTACAAAATCTCGAAGTCACCAAAGTATTTTCCACTTGCATTTATTGCGGAATTGACATCTTCTACCCACAAACATTATTTAATGTTTAAAATTGCTCTTTACTCAGTATATTCTTACAAGAAATGTTAGAAATAGTCTTTTTCAAAAACGTTCTCTAACACCCACTCTCCAACACAAGCTCTTCTAAGCAAATTGAACGGTTCCCACCATTTTATGTCAAACTTATTTTCAACGTGAGATACCCAAATAGATTTCATCTAATAAGACAAGGGTGTCATAAAAAGTGTTAGAAAAAAGTGTACCTATCACCCCTCATATTCATACCGTTTCTTGTGGCTTTTTGTTTGTATTGATCCCCCATCATATCTTTTTGGTATTGCTAAGTGACAAATATAAAACATATAAATATTTCTCAATGGTGAATATAAAATAATATATGACACAGATATTTTTCAATAATAAATATAATAAAAAACATGGCACGAATATTTATCACTAATAAATAGGAGAAAAAATAAGTGACCCATACTTTTCACTGATAAATATTATGAAAAATATGGAAAAAAGATTTTTCAATAAGAAATATATAAAAAATCACGGGACAAGATTTTGTAACAGATAAATATAAATAAATATAATTTAAAATATGAAAAAAAAAAGAAAGATTTGTCACTAAGAATATATAAAAAACGCGGGACAAGATTTTTTCACAGTTAAATATAAAAAATACAAGATAAATATTTATCACTACTAAACACGGGAGAAATATTTATCACGGATTAATATATAAAAATATGGAACATACATTTATCACTGATAAATATATATAAAAAATTATGGGAAAATAATTTTTCAATTGTAGATATAAAAGACATGGGACAATTTTTTTGTCATAGATCAATATATAAAACACACGAGACAAACAAATATGTGTTGCTGGAATATTAATTGTTTGATTATGATAAATGAAAATGAAAATTCTCCAAAGGAAGAGAACCGTTCAATTTACCAAGAAAAGCTTGTGTTGGGTTTCACTTTGTATATTCTCTAACATGTGTCGTTCGGACACATGTTAACATGACTCTTTATTTTAATCATTAATTTATTAATAAAACACACTAAAGTCGTCAAAAGCCTATGTGCTCAACTCACTTTAACCTAAAGAGGTATGTAGTGTGAGAATGAACATTTAGGTATGCTCTGCTTGGTTCCCCAACACTATGAAGGTCATGTAGTGCGTCTTGTGCACCAGGCTAAGGGTGTTTGATAAACTCAAACATTTTTCTATCGGTCGATTGTATAAGCATCCGATTAAATCATCTCCTTTTAGGGATCTCATACTTCCTTGCAACATAACAAGGGTGAATGTTTCTTGGGTTGTTGAACGAAATTTAGCCACACTGAGAGGGTTCAGGGTTGTCCAACAACAACCATTACCCCTTTTTCTTTTGGATGTAGATATTTTGTTACATATAGTGAAATCAGGATGGTCTCAGTTTGCTTCGCACCTTGCCCAACTTTTAGGATAGATCATGGGTTTGTACAAATCCGCTTTCGAGTTGTCGAATATCACACAAAAATGAAACAAATTATACATATTTGGTAAATATGCTTAACAATAACATATATTTTATATATGTAAAAAAACATATATTTTATAATTATCAATAAGAGATATAATTAAACGTGCAACGCACGGGATGAAAACTAGTTTATTACAAGGCATATACCCACTTTTAAAAAAATTACACATTTTCAAGGTTGTTTCTTTTCTAAAAAATAATTTGCCTTTGTTTTTTCTTTATCCTTTTTTTTAGTCAAAAAAAAATTATATTAAATAAAAAGAAATAGATAAAGAGACTGAGGGCATTAGACCTGACTCAAGTACAACAAAAAACGGGGATACCACATAATAAATCACACCAAGTGGATCGGCCCAAATCTATCCAAAATCTATCGTAACAAAAATTCATTGATCAACAAGCGAACCTGTACACGGCCGTGAAACCAGGTTACAAAAAAAAGTGAACCTTAGGCCGAATGCCATAGCCGGGGTTTGAACCCCGGTACCTCCACTTATGTGTGTGAGTTTATAATGGTTTTGCCATTTCGTCTATCTAAAAAAAAAAGATAAATAACATAAGTTATACAAATAAATAAGATAAATGTTGGCTGGAATAGTATTGCCTAAATTTTTCCCTTCCTCAATTTTTTAATAAAAAATATCACATTTCTCTTAAAAAAAAATAAAAAATATCACATTGAATTTCTTTGACCAAAAAAAAACTCTATAAAGATCAAATAATATTTTTTTATCATTATTTTATGATAAATTTTTTCAAAGTTATTAATTATTTTCCATTTTTATTTATTTTTTTCCCAAAATATTTTCTCACTCAATTTGCTATTAATTATAAAGAATGTATCAAAAATCTATTTTATTATCAAATAATTTTTTTTATCATTATTTTCTACGAAATTTTTTCAAAACTATTAAATACTTTCCATTTTTATTTAATAAAATTTTCCCCAAAAAACAATTTTTCACTCAATTTGCTAGTTAATTATATTTGATTGAAGAATGTACCAACAATACTTTTCTTACACAATTATAAAAAATAAAAAATAAAAAATAAATATCATCCTATCATAACTATATATAAATCTACTTGTTGGTTGATAAATTGACATAGAAAATCAATTTGAGGTTCCCGTATTCATCAATATCATTAGAAAAATGAAATCCACAACACTATCATCCTTGTTCTTCACCTTTTTCTTGTGCATAATATTTTATGCTCCTCTTCCAGCAATATCTGGCAGCTTGTATGTATCTCTATGCAATGAGTACAGACCTGAAAAAGAAATTCCATATTGTCTGAGTCTTTTGAAAGCTGACTCAAGAATCCCCTTAGCCAAAAATTACCATGACCTCTCAAAGTATATCTTGGAGATGGCATTAAGTGAGGCAATTTCAGTTAAAACCTATCTTACCGTATTGGCAAAACGTTATCCCAGTGATAAAGCTATTGGTGAATGTATATATTTAACATATGTTACCGCTACTGGAGCATTGAATAGTGCATTGAATAAGTTGGATAATGATCCTCATGGTGCAAGAGATGCTGCAATAACTGCTGGTTTTGGAGCTGTTGATTGTGATAAAGCTTTTCAAAATGATACGGTAGTTCATGATCCTGCAATTCATATTCGAAACAATGAAGTCTTTTTTATAAGTATAATGGCTTCTTTAGGTATAATTCATCTGTTTTGAGAGAAGATATAGTGGATGCTTATGAAATTAAGTACTAAAAATTGATGGCATAATAAAGTAGTCATAGTATATCAAAAAAATATGTGTCGATGATGTAATCCATGTTCGAAACAATGAAATATTTTTCTTCTAAGTGTAATTTCTTCTTTAGCTATAATTCATCCTTTTTCATAGATTAATTTCTGATGTATGCAAATAAAATAGTCACAACGTATATAAAAAATCGTTGGCCTAATGATTTTTTTTTTTTGTTACATGAGAGAATTGGCTTTTTTTGACTAATGAAAAAATTGGCTTAATAATTTATGATTTCGTAAGCATTAATTCTAGACTATCTGGTTGTAAGAGTCGTTTTCTTTTCTTTAGGGGTCACCTGATTCTTCTTAAGTCTGTCCTGACTTATCTGCTTGTCTATGTTCTTTCCCTTCTTTAAGGCTCCATCAGGTATAATCTCTACAATTGAATCTATTTGTAATAAAAAAAAATTGGGAGGGGGGAATAGGAAAGTGTCGTGGATTAATTGGAGATTTGTTTGTTTACGAAAGGAGTATGGAGGACTGGGGGTTAGGCAGTTGAAGGAATTTAATTATGATTTATTAGGGAATGGTGTTGGAGGATGTTAGTAGAGAGATGTGGCTTTTGGTATAAGGTGTTGGTTTCTAGATATGGTGAGGAGGCAGAGAGGTTGGTGGTTGGGGATTCGTGATGGTGTTGGTGTGGATGGTTTGATGAGTGTGTGTCGCGGAAGGTGGGAGGTGGAGTGGATACTTATTTTTTGAATGACCGGTGGTTAGGAGGTGCTCCTTTTAGAGTGCGTTTCAGGCGGTTGTTTGATTTGGCGGTGGATAAGTCGTGTTCGATGTCAACCATGTTCTCTCTTGGTTGGGAGGATAGGGGTGCGAGAGACGATTGTAGGTGTCGGAGGAGGAGTTATCAGTGGAGTGTAAGACTTTACTTCACAATATTTCTTTGCAATCTAATGTCACAGATCAGTGGCAGTGGCAGCTTGACCTTATAGAGGGTTATTCAGTTCGTGATGTTTACAGGTTCCTAACGGCTTAGGAGTCTATTCAGGTTGGTCCAGAAGCGGATTCAATTTGGCACAAACAGGTCCCTTTAAAAGTTTCAATTTTTGCTTGGAGGTTACTTCGAGACAGATTACCAACTAAATCAAATCTGGTGAATCGAGGCATAATCTCTATGAAGGCAAGTTTTTGCACGGAAGGTGGTGGTCATGTGGAGAATGCGCAACATTTATTTCTTTCATGTGGTATTTTCGGCTCCTATGGCATCAGGTTTGTTCATGGATTGGCATTCCTGGATTGGATCCTCAGGTTATCCCAAATCATTTCATTCAGTTCATCTACACTTCAGATTGTTTTAAAGCACGACTCTCGTTTCTTCAGCTAGTTTGACTTTTGTGTACGTGGTTGGTCTGTAATGAACGTAATAATAGATTATTCAAAACTATAGAATCCTCCATAAATATAATGAGTATTTTCCACGTATAACAAATTTGTTTTTTTCTTTTCAAGTAGTCTAATGACTAGAAATTCACCTTTTTAAGGTGAATAAGTGGAGTGGGTTTTTTAACTATGGGCCTAGCAAACGAAAAATTTGGATAGGATCCAATAAGATGGATCTCCCCCTTTGAAAATCGGACGTGAGGGTTTCCTCTCATCCGGCTAAAGTATTTACGCACAATAAAGAAAGGGGTTTCCGTTTTCAAATTTTTGAAAACCTCTAATCTAAAATAAAAAAGGGTTTACTCTTTACTCAAGTTATCAATACAAACGAAGCAACATTTCATTGATACATTCTTCTTTGTTTCTGAATTCTTTATGCAATTCGAAATTACGACAGAAATAAAATGTAAAATTCTTGAGTAGTCTACCTCCCTTCGAATGAGGAATCCTCTAAAATAAAATTTTTAATAAAAAA
>Ga0228710_1002019_pt1 | contig 31482 bp, 7 predicted proteins | sample MedpolnodulmetaG_FD_177995 | JGI IMG/M metagenome (GOLD analysis project Ga0228710, IMG submission 177995) | Root nodule microbial communities from Medicago polymorpha collected in Santa Monica, California, United States - pink nodules | ecosystem: Host-associated > Plants > Roots > Nodule...
AAAATATATAAAAAATTAAAAAAAAAAAAAAAAAAAAAAAATTTTTTTTTAAAAAAAGAAATTTTTTTTTTTTACAAAAATATTCTTTTTTTTTTTTCAAAAAAAAAAACTCTAAAAGAGAACTCTTGGTGAGAAAACCATGTTTATGAACTTCTATTTTTATTTTTAAAATTTGGGCTTTTTTTAGGTCCAACACTTGATGTTGATTGGCGCAACAATGTATCGTTTGCATCAAGCTCCACTGACACCATGATTCATGTTTGCAAGATTGGCGATAACCTCCCAATAAAAACTTTTATTGGGCACCAGGTTTATACACCTACCTTGTTTTGAATATGCTTTGCACTGTTACACTGATGCTGTGTTGTACCTTTTTGGGAGGGAAAACTATCCCCTACTGATTATACAGTAAAAAAATGTGTTGCTGAGTTAACTACTCAAATTGGTGGATAACCTTGGGATGATGCTTTCTATATGAATCCCAAATTTCTAATGTATTTGACTACTTGGGTAGACTTTTTTTCAAATTCGCCAGCAGTGCGGGACTTCATTGGGGTAGCAAAGTTAGCATTTATTACATGCTTTGGTTTACTGAATTCCAGTTAACTAGCTTATTGGTTCTGCATTACATTACATTAAGATATTTCATTTAAATGCAATGTAGTACTTCTATATGTCTCTTTACTGTCTGATAACAACCTTTATGCTATTTCAGAGTGAAGTTAATTGTATCAAATGGGATCCCACAGGTTCATTACTGGCCTCGTGTTCAGACGATAACACTGCAAAGGTTATACTCCACAATAGCATGTTTTTTTCGATAGTTTGCCATCAAAAAATTATTTTATAGAAGACGTTTTTTCCAGTAAATGTCTTTTTACCAGAATATTTGTGAAATTAACTGTTCTGTATTCTGCATGTTTATTATTTCCCGTTTTGTAGATATGGAGTATGAAGCAAGATAAGTATATTCATGATTTTAGGGAGCATTCCAAGGTACCAATTAGGGAATATTTTTCAGTGACAAATTTTGCATTTGTACCTGCTTTTAAACTATGCAGCTTGTTGGGAAAACTAAATAATGTTTTTTTCTCGTAGGAGGTATATACTATCAGATGGAGCCCAACTGGTCCTGGTACAAATAACCCTAATAAGAAATTGGTGTTAGCTAGGTATGATAGCTTCTTATTTTCAATGCTCTTCATTTACTTGCATGGGTTTATTTATTAATGATATCTTACAGATTTAGTTCACCCTATAATCTGTATTCCTCGTCTTCTGAATCTTAGGTTGCTAAATGATCAGTGCATTTGTTTAAATTAAAGTATAGTGCTCTAAGGGAGTATTTGGACAAACAGTTTAACTAAATGCCCATTCAATAAGCACGCTTCAAATTAGAACTTATACTCTTAAGCATATAATTCACTCAATTCAGCAAGTTGTTTGTGTTTCCGCACACTTTGAGAAACTATTTCCATGTTCAACATTCGCTTTCACTGTAAAATTAGAATTTGTGGGTGCTGGGAATCAAAGAGTGGACGGAGGCAGGCCACCCCATAGAAGAAATTATGAACACTTATATTTGTCCCTCTCCCCCTAAATGTTTTTAAGCTGTCAATTATTTCCCAGAGCTCAACAACTACAAATACAATAGCATTACCAACACCGGTTGTAGGGGTCAGCTGGGATAGTCCAACAATCAATTACATGCTGTATATTCAGTGCAGCAGAGTTTCTATTAAATTGATGCCGTGTAATTTTTCATATAAAATTGTTTAGTTTGATTATGGTGACCGTGACCGGATATCTGCGCCTGCACCTGCTTTATGCTTGTTTTTTTATTTTTATTTTTATTTTAGGTTAATTGCACTTTAAATTCCTCTACTAGGTAATGTGTGATATTGGTTTTTCTAATAATTTTTTGTGCTCTTGTGAAAAAAACTAATACTTTGAGCTTATTTAGTCTCAAATTCTCATAATCTATTCAAAATTTCATAAGTTGTATCCACTAATTTGTTTTAAACCATATTCTACTACTCACCTTTCAAAATATCAAATTCTACTCAAACACTCAATTTCCCCCCCTCTTCACATTCTACAAAATCCTTCAAATTTTCACTGAATTTCTTATCTCTTAGTTCTTAAAATTGTTTTATATCTTAATTTTATCATAAACTTCTAATTTTTTTTTATAAAAATAAGAATTTGAAGAGTTTTAGGTAAAAAAGAAAATGACTTTTAGATCATATTTACTTAGTTTTTGACTAAAACAATATTTAGTGCAGTTAAGTGTTTTTTATTTTTCTCTTAATACTAGACAGATAATTGTTTCCTTTTAACACTGTTTAGTCATTCCTTTTGTACAGCGCATCATTTGACTCTACCGTAAAGCTATGGGATGCGGAACTTGGGAAACTAATTTATAGCTTGAGTGGACACAGGTACCGTCTTTTTCAGCTTTATAGTATGTTATATCAGTGGCAAGAATATATGGACGGAAAAATAAATTAAGAATTCCTCCTCCCAGCATCCTGCTTGTTATTAAGCGGTCAACTAAACTAGAAGCCCTAACTTTCATTTCATGTTTAAAATGCTAAACTTCTATTCTAGTTTATCTGGTTGCTGGTTGTTTTCTTGACAACATTTCAGGCTGGTAGTTGGTTGTTTTCTTTGAATGTAGCAAATTCTTTTGGTTTTGACTTGTTTATTTGGTTCTACAGGGATGGTGTATATTCTGTTGCATTTAGTCCCAATGGTGAGTATTTAGCCAGTGGGTCCCCTGACAAATCCATAAATATATGGTCCTTGAATGATGGCAAGATCATTAAAACATACAACGGCAATGGAGGTATTTTTGAGGTCTGTTGGAACAAGGAGGGTGACAAGATCGCTGCCTGTTTTTCTAACAATACAGTTTGCGTTTTGGATTTCAGAATGTAAGATCCTGAGGAGAGCTACCTTACTTTGGCTAGTTGCTCAAATTATTTACTTTTACTGTCCATGATATTGATAGAATTGTATTTTGGTTCAGTAGGTCTCTCCCTATTTTAAAGTTTTAACCATTGTTGTACGTTGTAACTCTGTTGTAATTTTATGGCATAATCATTAGTACCTAGTTGGTAGTGTACTATTCTTTTAACTTAAAATTATAATTATTGCACAGCCGTCTGTATAATTACAATCATATCGCATCCTCGGTCTGCTGCCAGACGCGAGAAGAAATTAGAATTAAAAAAAAACTGGTTTATTCTTTTTTAGCAGACTTTTTTATTCTATCTTTTGTTACCTTTCAACACCAACTCTTTGAGAAGTGCTATGAGAGCAATTATGCAGCAACAATTATTTCTAGGTTTTTTATGCGAGAGGAAAAAGTTTACGCTTCTGAACAAGTTTAAACCCAAAAACTGTTGCACAACTGCACTTTGCCAATAAAATTAAAGCCACTCGCCTATATGTAAGAGCAGGCGTGGGTTGTGTTCCATATATTCAACCATAACAGTTGGCATCTTGTTGATTTCATCGTTGTTCCATCGCTGTTCAGCTGCCGCAAATCTCTTGCGGCGACTGTGGAGGCATCAATGGCGAACTTGGATAGGTGGAGAACTGGCGGAGAAGCGGTGATAAAGATGGGTTCAATCATACATAGTTGATTTGGGAAGTATTGCTGCATAGTGGATTTTGTGCAAACTGAGAAATATGGAATGATATTTGGTCATGCACATCCTCTCTCAGCCGTTGGATTAATCCAACCGTTCACATAGGCAGTAGCGGTCTGCTTGCCTTCAGACGAGTGTGTGGTTGCAATGCATTACGGTGTGATGCACAGGGAGAAACTTTTGTTTTGCCCATTGGGGGTGAAATTTGATCGTGACAAGTTGAGCTTTTCTTGGTCTGAATTATCTAACATATTGTACATTATGGTTTTTTTTAAATAGACACTCTTTTAAGTTTTGGATGGGTTAACATTTATTTGAAGTAAAAAGGTATAGAATTTTGAACTTTTTTTGAGGGGGGAATATAATTTTGAACTTAGAAAATATAATATGGCCACAATTAAACTCTATTGTATGAGTTTAATGGTGGTGAGTTAAACTCATATTGTATTATGAATGCTTAGTTGAATATGTTACACCTAAATGCCTAATGAACTTTCGGTTACACCATGTTAGACAAAAACAACTTAGTGTTCTTTTGTCTTCCTCTCCCTTTTCAAACTTGTAACAAGATACAACAACCTTGTTTGATTTTTTCTTTTCTTCTTAGATCTGAGAATGGAGTAGTAGTATGTGCTTAACATGATAATCATTGGTGTTATAAGCTGGAAACGTTTGTCCCAAGTTGCTCATTCATGTATTTTATTAAGGGTCAATGTCCTATTCATTCCATAACAATTTTCTCGTATTTTAATTTAGTCATGGACAAAAAAATATTACCCAAACCAGTCTCTAAAATATTCACACCGAGGGTAAATTAGTCACTCTATTACAATAAGTCATAGAATAATTTGATCCTCATATAAACGCGTCAATTGACTGTTGAATATTATTTTGAGAAAAGATAATTTGGTCAGAGATTGCGAGAAAATTGTGCGGGACCAAATATCATTTTGATTTCTGCTCTTCGCCCAGCACAAAACACTCACGCCCAACTGAAATTACCAATTTACCCCTGCACTACTTAAGTAACGCAGTGTGAGTTAACTCACGCAAGTGTTAATTCCAGCGTGAGTTAAGTTGCGCAGCGCATGTTAAGATGCGCAGATTTTAACACGTGCGTTACTTAACTAACGCAGGGGTATTTTCGGCATTTCAGCTGGGCGCGAGCGTTTTGTGCTGGGTGAAGAGCAGAATTCTATCATTTTTTGGGCTGGGCTTTCAATATGGGCTGGACTTGACTTAAACTATGTCAGCGTGCCAATCTAGGGTTTAGCTTCTCTCCAATTTCTATGTTCCTTCAAAATTCCAAAGCAAAATCAAAGAAAGAAATGGCGTGGCGCTCTGGATCTCTCTCGCGGTCTATTTTCTCCGCCGCAAGATCAATACCAACTCGTTCATCTCTTCAACATTCTTCCATTCTTTCTCATCTTCTTCATCCTCGCCGCCCCCTTGTTACTGTCCCTAGGTAATACAACCTGTTTAATTCTCTTTTTTTCTTCACTTTATTGTAATTATTCATTTTCTGAATTTTTTTTTTTAAGGGCTTTGGGAATTCTCGGTTGCACGCAGTCGTTGATGCCGCTGCATAACGCTGCCGCCGCCGCGCGCCTCACTTCTCACGTTTCCGTTGAATTGCGCGCTTGCTGCGAGTTGTCTCAGGGTAATTTTTGTTTCCTAATTCTTACTGAGTTAAAATCAAACTTGTTGATTATATGATATGGTTAAGATCAGTAGTGTATATGAATTAAATTCTTATTTATTTATGACATTGCATTCTATGTAATGTTTCATTAGATATCGATGTTCGGGGGGTGTATTAGATTAGGATTTTAAAGGTTAAAAAAGTCTCAAAGATTTTAAAAGATTTTGTAGGATTTTAATGACTTTCATGATTTTAAAAGGCTATCAGAATTTTCAATTTGGATTACTATCAGGATTTTCAATTTGGATTTCAATGGATTTACATCACAAGATTTTAAAGGATTTTATGGATTTACAAGATTTCAAAAGATTTTATGACTTTTACGGGCTCATAGAAGAAGGGATAAGAAAGAGATAGTTAACTTTTAAAGAAAAACAATCCCAAGAAATCTTATGTCTTCGTGAAAGACTTTTTCTTGTTAAAATTTCACTAGAAAATCCCACAAAATCCATCAAAATCTAATTTATTAAACAATCCTTTGAAATTTGAATGATTTTGAATACCATGAGCCTTTTTTTAAGTAATGAAAAGTCTTGATTGAATACCTCAAGACTTTTTAAAATGACAAAGAATCTTGATTGAATACCACAAGACTTTTTTTAAATTGCAAAGAGTCTTGATTGAATACCACAAGACTTTTTCATAATTAAAAAGTCCTTTAAAATCCTTTAGAATCCTAATCCAATACATCCTCCTTAGTTTATTTGTATATTTATTCTACACTTGGGGATATTAACTCATTTGTCTAAGCATGTATGGTTTTGACGATCATATCATACCACAAGTTACATACTTTTAAGACCATAATACAAAAGGATGGAGAAATAAGAGATGTAAATCATCAAATTCAAGTTGGGTTGTTGAAATGAAGGAGTCATTAGTTGTCTTGCGTGATATAAAAGTACCGTTCAAGCTAATACAATTGTAAAATCGACGATGTCATATGGGACGGAGTATTGGACGGTGAACACCAGCACAAGAGTAAAATAAGTATAGCAAAGATGAAGACGTTGCATTGGATGTGTGGTAAGACCAGAGAACTAAGATTACAATTAGAAATGACAACATTTGAAAAAGTTGGGGTAACTTCTATCATAGAAAAGGCGGTGGAAACTCAGCTTAGGTGGTTTAGGCATGTAGATAGAAGACATGTATTTTATGTCGGAAGGAGAGTAGATAAAGACCTAGAAAAACTAGAAGAGAAACAATTAAGAAAGATCTAGAGATGATTTGATTAGAGAAATGAGATATGATAGAACATTATGACGTGCGGTCGATCCTATTTTGTGGGATAATGCTTGGTAGTTGTTGTAATTTTTGTAATCTAACTGTTATGATTTATTGTTATGATGGTGCATATGAATTATGACATGACATTCTTTTGATATACTATATTATTAGATATTAGATATATGTTTCTTTACCAAAAAAATGGAAGAAATCAGTTTGTGCAGTTCTTGTCTATTCATTATACAATTGGGGGACAGTTGGCTCCTTTTTTTTGCTGTTGTCTTCTTACTATATATATTTCTTAAATTAAATTGCTACATCTTTTTTTTTCATTGTGGTATGTCTTTATGTGTTTAACAGGTACTTGAATTGATTTTACATTTATCAGCACTGGTTGTGCCTACATGTATGGTTGGATCTAAAATGGATGGCTAATGCTGTGAAGCACGAAGCTTGTTTGTTCCGATATTTTACTTGATTGATCTCTATTATCATAACTGTTCCGAGACTAATGTTGCATTGAAATTAAGATGTACAGATATTGATAATTGGTAGTGTCTCATTATAAAGTGAGCTGTTACAAATTGCAATGGCTTTGCTCTTGATACAAATGCAAATGTTTTATAATTTTGGCCGAATCAGAGTCCTGTTGCCTACTTACAAGTCCATTCTGTGTTTATCGCACCGTATTGCCATATTCTTGACACTGAACATGACTCAATTAGATCATTAAGTTCTAAATATATCTCTTCACAATTTTTCTAAAAACCAGTTGCTCCAAAACAATAGACCTGGAGGCCATTTGTCTAATGTCAGGTTTTGAGAGTGACCATTAGTAGGGACGAACTTCACATTGGTGCCCAGTGGTGGTTCTTGCTTGGCGATGAGTTGTGATCCCTCTTAGAAATGGATTCTTAACATTTATTTTCTCTCATGTTGTCTTAAGTGTCCACATCTCTACTTTTAAATCATACTTTTTATTAAAAATAAAATAAATCTTTCTCCTTAATAATGAAAGACAGATTTCAATGGACTCATGTGATATGAGTATCTATTTCCCGTCAATTTCTCAGAAACAATGGTCGCAGCATATCGGAGCAATAGTCAAGAGATCCAAGTCCAAGTGATCCACGGTCGAGGCTTTGCAGGCATCTTCAAAGGTTGTGGAGGTTAGGTCAGGAAGGGAAACAAGAGGGAGGAGGTAAATTGTACGACCATTAGAGTTTGTTTATTATAGGGTTAATAGGTCTTTACCCTGTAATATAAGTCATATTTGGTTTTCCCCTGTACAATATTTTTGTTTTGATTTACCCCTAATAGGTCAAACAAAAACCAATTTTATTTTTTTTTCAAAAAATTTTCGTTTTTGTTTGGCCTATTAGGGATAAATCAAAACAAAAATATTTTACAAGGGTAAATCAAAAAAAATATTTTACAGGGGAAAACCGGAAATGACCTATATTACAGGGGGTAAAGACCTATTAATCCTTTATTATATTATGCATCATTATTGTTTCCTTAATTTTTTTTGTCAAATAACCTAATGACTAAAATCACAGTTTCACACACTTTATGTACGGAGAAGTGAGGAGTCGAGACTTTCAATCCCCCGCAACGCTTAACCTCAAAGGCATTGTTATGCAAAAAAATTAAAGAGTATTATTATGCAAATGCACTGTTTTCAAGTCCGAACGAACGGTATCAAACACATTGTAAAACCAAAATATGTAGGATCATCACTGCAAAAATCTATAGACACAAACATTGGGCAACTCAATTTCAAACAGAAATAGCCAAGTGCATCTGCAAAAATAGTATTATTACGCAAGAAAGAGGGACACGATCACATAAAAACTGCTTTTGCATGGAAGTATAAATGTTAAAAAAGATAAATTAGGTAAAATGAATTTGCATTTCTCTCGATTTGTTAAAGTGTATGATTTATTTATACATCAATCTAATTACATTTTTCCATACATCCATCTAATTACATCTTACAATAATTTGTAGAGATATTTTATAAATTAATATAAAATGGTATTATTATGTGATTTAGTTGGATGTATATACAAACCTTTTAGACTATCGATAATTTAATTGGATGTATAATAATTTGAGAAAATAGAAGGGATTGAATGTAAATGCACATGTCAGTTTCATACTTGTGTCAAACACCGACAATTGTTGGATACTGAGAAACGCCTTCAGATGTGATGGTGTAATAAGTTCCGCCAATAACTCTATTATTTCATTTCATCAATATTTTATTAATATTAAAATAAAATAGTAATTAAAGAGATGATATATTTTGATGCATGTGTGACCAAACGCCACAATTATAATCACACAGTATTCTTTCTATCTTTTTACTTAGGTTTTTTTCATGTTCCTCTCAATTGTGCTTTCAATTTCAAATTAGAGGATTTCAGTTCACCACAAGAAAAAGAGGATTTCATTCTTAGAAAAAAAAATTGATGAATTTTTTAGAAGATTTCGGTCAGGACGTGGAACACTTTGGCAAGAATAAAATGATTGCTTAAACTTTAGATTAGCTTATTTAAATTTACCTACCAACATAAACATCTTGTGGGATTATTCAAGAGAACTTATGAAAACAAATGACGTTTTCATAAACTGATTTCAACTCATTTTTAGAAGCTATCCATGACAACATACGAAGATAACTTATACAAAAACAGTTTAATTTTATCACAGAAATGACTTAGATATTAAAAAAGATGAGTGCAATGGTATCTTTGAAGTTTGATTATGTATTTATCATCCAATATTGTAATGTTATTTGTATATAGGGTACCGATACTCAATCAAAGTTCAATTCTCTTATAAAAAACTATACAACAATCGTTAATCTATAAACATTTAATTAAGATGTGTTTTTAAACATGGTATAATGTATAAACATATCTATGTAGGTTGCTCATTAAAAAAATATTTTTGTCCCAAACACCCCAAATGATTGTATGCAAAATGATATATATTGTGAAAAAGTCATTGATATACTAATCGTGTTTAACACGCAGCTTATTTTACAATTTTCACTGTGATTAATATCTACTATAAAAAAATATAATATATATTCCTCATCAAGACAATTCAACAGCTACAATTTTTTTAAAAGAAAACCCTATCCTTAATTACATCAATATTTTGTCTTCTCATAAGTATCACATTTGTAAAAAAAATAAAAAATTATTCCCTAAATAAATATCATTTTGACTTTTGAATGTAGTATGGAAGAGGTAGCTCAATTAATTTGATCCAAGAGTTAAAAACTTAATAAGTACAAAAGACCATATTTTCAAGTCCCAACTAATAAAAAAATGTAGTATTAATTTTTTCTCTCCTTCAATTGTATTCTTTTAATTAATTTTCATACATCACTTATAAGTCGATATATTTCACTCTATTTTTATGATAGCAGATTACATAAATATTTGATACATATAGTAAAAATACTATTTTTTTTCATTTTTACTTTTTTAAAAAAAGTTATGTGAAATAAGCAAATGTGATGTGAAACAAATTGAATAGTATTTCCCTTCTTTTTTATTGTAATCTTTTTCTTCTCTACGTTAAATAACTAAAAATAAATCGACCAAATATCAATTAATTTGTTTTAAATATTAAAAACGTCAATATGAACAAAATTTCCATGTAAATGGAGAGATGAAAGTGTAGTTAAGAAATAATGGAGGGAGTGAGTAGATGAAAAGAATCTTACCCGTACTAAGCACATGGATATGATTCTTCACGGAAATTTTTGTGATATTTGATAAGATCGAGAGCAATTAGAATTACTTTTTTTGTTTTTTGAAAGTGACCTTAATAATTTTCATTAGCCTTTTTAAAAATTTAATGACAAATGAAAACGACATTATATAGTAACGGTAATAAGGAATCAACAAACCAAAAAAAATAAAATAAGGAATCAACAAATTATTACATGATGATGATCTATGCAAATCCCTTATGAATGAGTAGCCTATTTAAATTATTCTTCATCCTATACTACGTAATTAATTAAGATAGTTTACACTCATTGCATAACACTTGTCGGCTTGTCGTTCTGTTTGTGGTTATTTATCTTTCAATAATAACCTTCTATTTTAGCTACCAACTGTTCTAACATCTAAGGACACTTTATTTTATACCAAAGTACAATTAGAGAAAAAAAATATTACTAATTTGTAAAGAGAATCAAATGATTTAAGTCCTTATGTCTCTCTCTTCTTATATGCAGAATAACCCCTACAGATTTAACAAGAAAATTGCTCACTTAATTATTCTTAGTTATCTTCTTAGTTGCAATGCATTTGTCTACGACCCAAAAGAAAGCAAAACAAATAGTACGCAAAATAACCAAAATGATACTTGTTCCTTCATTATTTGGTAAGCAAAACACAAAACAATTAACTCGTACATACAAATATTTACACTTTCCTAAAAAAAAAAATTACACCGACAACCAATAAAAACTTTAAATTTTGCCACTATGTACATACAAAATATCTTAAAATGTTCTTAAAAAAACTACGTACATACAAATAATCTCGAAATGTTCTTAAAAGAGTAAACTTTTATTGGATGTCACTAGTGCATTTCCTTTAAACTAGTATTTAACTTTTATGGAGTTGAATATAATTAGAAATTTGAATATGTTTACGTTGTCGAAACAATTTTTTATTGTATTTTTACATTTTTTTAGAAGATGTGATCATTATAAATTAATAATAAGAAGATAGTAGACTTTGTCAAAACAAAAATACTAGACTTTTAAAAACAGTCAATGCGAATGAAAGAAGATTACAAAAGTTTTTTCTTCTCGTCAACAAATAAAACTGATTAGCATGTATGATTGAACAAAGATAGAGTCTAATGGGTAAGGCTTCCTGCGATGACAATTTCTTACCGCGCCTTATTCTCTTCTCAACGATTTATTGCATTTTGGATTTCATGTTCCAAAAGTGAAAAATACATTCAAAACCTTGTCAGTTTTTTGGATTTTAAAATCCAAAATTGGAGCGCGCAATAAATTGTGGGGCCGATAAGAAATTCACTCTTGCAATTCATTACGAATTAGGGTTTGCCCTTCTCACTCCAATCTTAAGTGCTAAAGGCTCACAGACAGGGTGATTAAGTCCCTTACACAACCCGTTAGGAATTACTGAACTTTGAGAGATGAAAAAACGAATCTATTACTTGCCCTTTACGTCAAATGACAAATTTCTCATGCTATTTTCTTTCTCTAGACATTTGATAAAATCTTACCCGAGATGATACTATTTTTAGTCTTCTGTTTGATAAAGTTGTGACTGAAAAAAAAGTCGTTTGTCTCACTAATTTAAAACCCTACTATTTTAATGTAGACACATGACTTGGAAGATAAACACGTCTAAAATAAGTAAATAATTTGACTCAAGTGTCCTGAGTTAATTTTAGCTAAGCTTAAATAGTTTTCGTAGTACCCAAATTTAACTCAATGAATTTCTTGTCAAATTTTAAATTTATTGAAATAAAAAAGTCCAATTTCAAATTCGTCACGTCTCATTTCTCCTAAAGACCAGAGAATAAAAAAATGACTTTTAGACACAAATTTTGATATCAGATTAAACTTATGATTTTGATTTATTATTATTTAATATTTTTTCTCTTCTCGAACGATGATGATGAAAAGAAATTGTCTCTAAGTGTATTATATATTATGACAAAAATTTGCTAACTCGGAATGTATTTTATACTGTATCCAACTTAATAATATGTCAATTTTGTTATGTATCAGATAGAGAAATGGAAATTTGAAGGGAAAGTACTCTTCTCTTATTGAAACACACAAAATGGCTTTTTGCTCTATGGCCTTACACCAGAACCACCACATTTAAACGTGGGTTAGCCACTAACCAAACTTAACTACAAAGAGGGAAAATATCTTAATGACTAAATCAAACTAAAAGAAGTCAGCAATGGTTCCTAATTTAAAGGATAACAAAACAACCTTACTTCCTAATTAATAGGATTTATTAGACAGAAAAGCAAAAACAAATAAAAACAAACAGCTACTAACTTCAACAAATTTTGTGTTCAAATAAAAGCTCTCTAAGAAAAAGTAATGCACTTGTAAAGAAAAAACATTTTGTGGAAAAACATACATTAGTTTTCACACAAGCATGAAATGTCCGGGATCATGACGATTGACGATCATGGAAGAAACAACGAGTAAATGCTCTAGAACCGTAAGTGAGGGAGATGTCATATTTCCACTTAAAATCTTAAGAAATTAGGTATGTGTCACACCTCCTATAAATCTAACATTTTATCCATTCATAGACGATGTAAGATTTAACCACTCACACTCGAAACTCAACGATCTCTCCACAACCACAAGTGTGAGTTTCCATCTCTTATGAGAGGATCCACTCCCACTTCCCAACCAAGCCGAACCAAGGCTGTGATACCATTTGTTGGAAAATTTGAGGGTCATTGGACCAACAACAGGTTATATACTCCAAGATTACAAGATAGAGACATCATATTTTTACTCAAAACCTAAAAAATATTAGGACTTTAACTACATTCACACTTGAATCCAACATAAAATGAATTGTCTCTTTCACTTGGACGCAGGACCACACCTTTAAATGCTCACGTAGCTTTTTTGACAGTGTATTTCTTCTTGTAATTGATCACCTTACGAGCACAATTGTGGCCACAATGCATGTATCCATAATTTTACATAAAAGATGAAGATCTCGTCGATCACAATTGTACCATCAATCACAATTTAAAACCTTGACCATATTTGTGCCCAAAAAAACCTTGTTCACATTATATCATGATCGAGTTATCATGAGCATGTTAATTAATATGTGAATGTGTTTTATATTGCAAATACATTTAATAGTCTCATATAACCCGGCTAACTATAGCTATGGGAAATTTGTCAACAAATAGGGACAGGGTCTAATTATTATTTAGATCTCAAAATAAAAAAGCTAAGACCTAGATAGATATTTGTGCTTTTTCTAATTGATTAGCATCCAAAGCTTCAATCGTGAATTGCAACTTGGCAAAAAAGTGTAATTCTTCTGCACATGGATGAATTTATGCCAATAAAGTTTCAACGAGAGTAGCAACACTTTGAAATATCATCGAACAACCAAAAGTTTCAACGAGAGTATCAACACTTTGAGATATCATCGAACAACCAAATTACATAAATGCTTGTTTGAGTGAAGACATGAAGCACACATGGTCTAGCTCTAGCCAATATATATATATATATATATATTTTTAATATCCTTCAAAAGAATTTTTTTTTTTTGCTTTTTTAATATATCGATATTTTTGTCCTTTTTTGTGACTAGGATTTTTGTCGTTTAATTGTATTAGTGAGTTAATTAATTTAGTCCTCCACTAAAATTATATCTATTTCGGAAACTTTCAAGTCTCAAACGAAGGTAGCTCGATTGATGAGTTAAGATACATAGGAAATTATAAGAACGAGGTCCAGCGTTAAACCCTTCAAACTAACATAGTTAATAACTTAATACTAATATTTGTATATCAAAACAAATAAGTTCATTCGGATTGAGCCAAAGTCCAATTCATTAACGAACCGCGTGACCACAAGTCATAAGCTCTTGAATGAACCACAATATAGACACGTATTAGAGACACACTTAAGTAGGGCCGTTGATCCTATCAAAACCATTTGGGTCATAACTTTACATAGAAAAATAGTCCAAACTAGGGTTTTGGGTCATAAAACCCTAATTAATCCTTCAAATATAAAGTCTAACTCATGGTCTAAACCTAGATACACACTTCTCTAACCCTAAAACTTCACATTCAGAACGCTTTCTTACTCGATCATCACATTGTTTCATATACTTTCCCTCCATGGAGCTGCTCTTCAACATTCATGACCTTCAACCTTTCAGCAATCCCTCAGGCCGAAGATCTTAAGTCTGAAAGGATCATAAATATATTTGGAAACGTCCACCAAAACGAATAAAAGACCTGCAATCCTGCATACTGTTTTTTTTTTTGTTGACAGACCTGCATACTATTTTGAATGGTCTAATAGTATTGCACCAAGACATACAATTATTTTTTATAGCAACCCCACCAAGACAAACATAAAACCATAAATTTGTGCGGTGCTTAATTTAAAAATGATTAAATTGATGGACGTTCTCAATTTATTTAATAGACTAAACGATTCCATTCCACAAATTTAAAAGACTGATATTTGGCCCCTATAATGTCAATGAGAGAAATGCAGATTGATTCATTGTTTCTATTTTATAACACATGCAACTTATTCAAATTGGATATTTCTTAACGTCACCATTTACCGTAATCTATAATGTTCACGTAATCCATTAATTCCAGTCAATAAATAGTAGTCGCCAACAAGGCCTAGGGTGGAATTTGACCATGTGTTTCTTTTGTTGCACCAAGGGAAGTTTAGTCAAAGTTAATGTTATGAGCTTATACGACACGAGGTTCCCTTTGGTGGATACTTTGGATTTAATTTTTTTAGTTATTTTAATCTCTGTTGTTGATTCTACTACCGCCATAACTTGTGCACCCATAACTCTTTGCTGCTCTAAATTTCTCAAACTGAAATTGACCAAGAATCTTTCAAATGATCGACATAAGAATTTATGGTCAAAAACGTGCACTCAAAATTATTATACGCATGCGGATCATCATATATTCAACTTTATATTTTTGACTCAATCAAATTTTCTACTTATACACTCTCTTCTCTCACTTTTATTGTTATTCTACCTTTCTAAATCGCAATTATTTTACCTTTCTAAATCTCTTAGTCTAGTTCCCTACGGTCTAGGTGCTATGTTAATAATTGAATTAACAAAAAAAATTATGGACGATATTGTGATTAGTCGGATGATATTGTGTGAATGTACGAAAAAAGTGTCAGTATGTATCATTACCATTGAATTAACCCTTGGTCTTGCCATCATTATGTTTTCAACGGAGGAAAAAAATTGTTGAACATATCAAAGTTTCTACTGACTTCCTATAATATTTACATTGTAATGGTTGGGATGGGATTTTCATGATACATGTGAATGTGATCTAGTACGGGGCATCTTATTATAAAGACAAATTGCTAAAGTGAATTGCTGACTTGGGACATGTTTTTTTTTTCCACTATACGCACATTGTTGCTAATGTTTGGTTCGACTTTTACGTGTGTCAAAATTTATTTTGAAGATGCTTAATTGATTACGATAGATTTGGTTGTTTTTTAAATGAATTGATTTTGTCTTTAGCATTGATTTTATTTAAAGTTAAAATTTTATTGTTTTTTATTACATAATTGATTTTTATATACAAAATTGTAGTTCAACTCACTTTTACATAAATGTATTTAATCACAAATCATTTTATCATCAACTCACTTTTAATCATGATCAATTTTATAGAATTAATTAATTGAAAATCTTATCACCACAAAGCTAAACATACACTCATTTATCTTCTTGTTTTCACAACATAGAGGGATCCAAACACAAAAATTGTGGTGGCAAGATGCACAACCAAATGACCACTTAGGTTTTGTTTACGGGTGACAAATATATGAGAAAATTGAGAAATCTTACAAAAAAATTGAAAGTGTTTTTTCAAAGAATTGATTCATATTTTTTTTATTTTAACAATATCATAACAAAATATTTTTTTTTTGAGAAGCTAAATTCGTAGAATTCATTTAAACCGTCTAAAACCTCCTAAAACCCTCTTCTAATATAATTTTTAAGTTCTCTCAAATGATGAGAGTTTTGTATTATGGAGAAAAATTAACTCCCCCAAAGCCCCCTTTTTAAATGATCTTTATTTTTTCCATTTGCTCATTCCTTTTTTTTCAAAACCCTTTCCCCCCTTCCCCTCCAAACTCGCAAACAAAACCTTCCACTTGCTCATATTGTACTTTCATTTAGATATTATGATATCAACATAAGTATCATTAAAAGAACTCGATACAAATTTTATCTAATTTTATTCATAAGAAGTATAATTTAAAGTGATTCATCGAGAAACAATTCTACCGATGCATATATAAAATTGAATCATATACATCTTCACTGAATTTTCACAACATTGTCTCACTTTTACACCCTTCATCTATTCTACGATACGCATCTATGAAGTCTCTTTTAAATATTTTTTTTAGGAAAGTATGTTATAAGTTTTCTTGTGTATATGTAGAGTATCCTATAATTAAGTATCCAATAAAATGTTTTTTAAAAATTAAAATAACTAATTTCAATACTTCGTGAGTACGTATCTGCAAATATGCAAATATCCATGGAATTTTATTATCATATATGTGGTACGTCTCCAATCCATGTTTAGATTATCAGAGATTCATGGATTTTAACACAATTTTTTTGCTAAACTCACTTTTACAACAACATATCTAAACACAAATCACATTACATTTTTAATCAAAATCAAATTTATAGAATTAATTTATTCAAAACCAATTCATCTTACCGCATAACCAATTGAAGTACTTAACAATTTTGTGACATAATGGATTGAAGTACTTTTTTTTTTGTATTGCACGGTTTACTGCATATGTATTTAGTATTTGCTTATATATAGAAAAGATAAAAATTGTTTTTACACTTTGATTGGTAAAAAGATGATTTGGACTTGTTGCCTGGTTGGCATGATGTGATTTGGTCAATTTGGAGTATGCGTAGTAAAAATTAATTTTAGTGTGCTCTTTTTGATTTCTTTGGTGTTATATGTTGTTAAAGTCACACTATGGACTTGGACCTGGTTAAAAGCCAAGAAGGATAGTATAATTTTTACAATTTATTTTTTGACGTCAAGGATAGGAGTATCATTGTTCATTCTAATATTGGTGAGGTATTATAAAAATTGGTCGTAGCTTAAAAGGAAAATTAAAAATAAATTTTATATTAAAAGTATAACTTTTGCAATTTTTAAGACATTAAATGCACAAGTTTCAAGAAATATTTTTTACATTTACTTTCTTAATTTATATCTCAAGAGCACAAATTAACATTTCTCTGTAAAAATATACTATTAAATATTACTATTACTCCAAGAGGGTGCAGAAAACAATGTCATGCTAAAGGCCAACTCACAACAATTTCACCTACTCCTTTGGATATTTGAGTTTGAGTGTCACCACTTGTGACATTGACCGTGTAAAAAACTTCGATTTCTAAATTCTAACCAATCAAATTAGAAAGCAGTAATGATTCATATCCTTATCGCGTCACCCTTCACGAGACAACCGGAACGAGATACTTTTATTTTACTACTTGCTACTCCCTCCATCCCTTAATATTTGACACATTTAAATTTATTATGCATGTCAATGTAAAATTTCAAACTTAAATATCTTAAATAGTATATTAGAAAAAATTATGAAAATTTGATATTTTGAAAATACTTATCGAGACAAATCTAACAACATCTTATATGATATTATTTATCTTTGTATATTAGTAGAAAAATATAGTCAAGTAAGTTAGGTCAAAATTACATATTTTCAATATCTATTGCGGGATGGAGGGAGTAACATTTTCCTTACTATTATATGGTGATTATGAGTGTAACTATAGTAACTATTCCTTAACTATACGTAGCACTTTTTTCTTTTGAAAAATTCTTCTTCAATGATTCTTCTTCATATCCTTATAAGTTATACGTACGTAATTAAACTATTCTTTTAATTAATTTTCTTTGTTTCAATTCCAAACACCCAACATTCTAGTGTGTGTTTGAACGAAACCCATTGTGGTTCCAAACAAATACTAAATCTTTTTTGTAACATACATTTAATTGGTATATTTTTTTTTAATCAGTAAGCAACTCTTCCCGTAGGTAAAAAGAGAGGATATATAAGTACAAAAGCTTGGTAGAGTGGTAAAAATACAAAATCAAATTGAGGTATCATCCACCACCATAATTTTATCGTATAAAACACATACTATATATATGATAAAAACAATATTGTATATGATTCATTTTGGAACATTGGTCTAAAAACCAACAGATACCATATTTATATTTTTAACACAATATATATTAATTTGTTTTTTTTATCTAATGTTTTTCTTCTATGGCAAATCTCTTTCACTATAAATCAACATTTTAAACACTTATGTGATTTTGCTCAAAAAAAGTAGAAAGACTTACGTGATTGTGTATTTAATAAAAATAAATGCTAAATATTGAGTTTCTCCATCATGTCTTTCTCGTGTGCTAAAAATTCTTTGGTGATTACAACAAGCACTTTCGTACGGATGATGCCACAGGAAATCTAGCGGATTTTGGGTTGATATTGATATTTAAAACCAACCTAAAGTCTACATATATTTCCATATATACTTTTATTTTTTAATAGGAACTTTTTTTTTTGAAACAACTATTTTCTATTTTCTTATTAACTAGTACAATATTTCAATAATATATGAGTATTATTCATTGATTTATAATATTACTTATTAGTTAGTCTACTAATTTTATTTACTATTTCTTTTGTTTCAAATATAATCAATCATTACAGTTCGAATATATGATTTTTTTTCTTCATATATTGTATTTCATATTTTTGAATCAAACATATGATTTTAAAGTGTTTTTATTAGTATTAACAAAATAGTTTACAATTTGTAATTTTGATATTCAAAAAACAGTTAAAATTCAACCGTATTAAATTGGATTGTTTTGATAAGATTTTTTAAATTAATCATAGAAAAACAAGTTGTGTGCAATTTCAGGGTTGATCCAATGTGTAATTAATCACACTATCACTCCTCTTAACACCTCTCACCCTTTGCTCCAACTTCAAGCTTTGATGGATTACTCCTTGGGCAACATTTTTATTACTTCGAATTATGATAAGTTGGAATTTCACCTCAAAACTGATTCTAATTGCACCATAACACCACACTAGTAATTGTAAATTTTAACTAAAACCACACATTTTGTGGAATAAACTAAACAAACGAATTTTAAAATAAAAACAAAAAACAAACTACACTAATGAATGTATATTCTATTAAGAAGAAGAAAAACATGATGTTTTTATATTTACAGCAATTATTCTTTAATTGCCGAAAATAGTCTAAACTTAATTAACTTTGGCCTGTCCCTTGCCTAAACCAAATGGGCTACGATAATTCTTTAAGCCGGCACACATCACTTTCAAAGGGTACCAAACCCTGCAACGAAATGGCCGTGACGACTTAGCCTAAGACAATTCCATGCTGACATGGCAACACATGTGGACCCTACTTGTCGGCCACAATCCCTTCATCTCTACGTGTTTTTGGTCCCACATGTCTCCCTTTGATGTTCACAATAACATTTGCTTTTAATTTTTTGTCTCCTTAATTCACCATTAACTCCTTCAACGTCCTTCCAAAAGTACTATTTGGTCCGGCTTGCCCACGTGGCTACCACCATGATGACGTGGCTATAAATACCCCTTCACCCTTCATGCATTCTTCATTCATTCTCTCATTCTCATATTTCTTCTTTCTGTTACATTGTCTCATAGAAATTTCATTCAATCTTCTTCATTTTCTCATATTTCATCATGGCTGTTGAATCTGAGATTCTTCTTAAACCACCTTCTTCTGTTGATGAAAAGAGCCATAACAATGCTCTTGAGTTCATTGAAGAAATGACCAAAAACACTGACTCAGTTCAAGAGAGAGTTCTCGCTGAGATTCTTGCACAAAACTCAGAAACTGAGTACTTGAAACGCTTTGGACTTAACGGTGCTACTGACCGTGAAACCTTCAAATCCAAAGTTGCTATTATCACCTATGAAGATTTGTTACCTGATATTCAACGCATTGCTAACGGTGACCGTTCTTCTATCTTGTCCTCTCATCCAATCTCTGAGTTTCTGACCAGGTTCATATTCATCAAAACTCATTATTATTTTTTCATTTATTCATTTAAGTTTTTCAGTTATGCTATAATGTGTGTGTAATTATTACAGTTCAGGAACATCTGCTGGTGAAAGAAAATTGATGCCTACTATTCATCAAGAAATGGACCGTCGTCAGTTATTGTACAGCCTACTCATGCCAGTGATGAACCAGTAAGTTGTTTCTGTTTTAGTAATAGTAAGATATCTGTGAGTTTATTGTAATTAATTATTGTTTCTTAATTTGGTTCAACAGATATGTTCCTGATTTGGACAAAGGAAAAGCACTTCACTTTCTTTTCATCAAAGCAGAAACAAAAACTCCAAGTGGGTTAGTGGCACGTCCAGTTCTAACAGCCTACTACAAAAGTGAACAGTTCAAGAAAAGACCATATGACCCTTACAATGTGTTAACAAGTCCAAATGAAGCTATCCTTTGTCCTGATTCATTTCAAAGCATGTATACTCAGATGCTTTGTGGCCTAATCATGCGCCATGAAGTTCTTCGAGTCGGAGCGGTTTTCGCTTCCGGGCTTCTTAGAGCCATTAGGTTCCTTCAGCTGAATTGGGCTGAATTAGTCCATGACATTGAAACAGGAACCCTAAACCCAAAAATAACTGATCCTTCTATCAAACAGTGCATGTCCAAAATACTTAAACCAGATCCCGAACTCGCGAATTTCGTTACAAAAGAATGTTCAGGAGACAATTGGGAACGTATAATCCCAAGAATTTGGCCTAATACAAAGTACCTTGAGGTTATTGTCACCGGTGCTATGGCTCAGTACATTCCTACCCTTGATTATTACAGTGGTAACCTTCCAAAACCATGTACAATGTATGCTTCATCTGAATGTTATTTTGGTCTTAATCTTAAGCCTATGACAGAACCAAATGAAGTTTCTTATACCATTATGCCAAACATGGGTTACTTTGAATTTTTACCACATGATGATTCATCGCATATAACTCTCTCACGTGACTCACCTCCAAAGCTAGTAGACCTTGCTGATGTCGAAATCGGTAAATCTTACGAGCTTATAATCACAACATATTCAGGTCTTTGTCGTTACAGAGTTGGTGATATTCTTCAAGTGACTGGGTTTCATAACTCCGATCCTCAATTCAAATTCGTGAGACGAAAGAACGTGTTGTTGAGTATCGACTCGGATAAAACAGATGAATCTGAGCTTCAAAAAGCTATTGAAAATGCTTCTGAATTGTTAAAGGAGTTCAAAACAAGTGTTGTTGAATACACTAGTTTTGCTGATACAAAATCAATTCCTGGACATTATGTGATTTACTGGGAGCTTTTGATGAAGGATTCATCTCATCCTCCAACAGAAGAAGTGTTGAATCAATGTTGTTTGGTAATGGAAGAGTCTTTGAATTCTGTTTATAGACAAGGAAGAGTAGCTGATAATTCAATTGGACCATTAGAGATTCGTGTGGTGAAAAATGGCACGTTTGAGGAACTAATGGATTATGCAATATCGCGTGGTGCAAGCATTAATCAGTATAAAGTTCCTAGGTGCGTGAGTTTCACTCCTATAATGGAACTTCTTGACTCTAGGGTGCTATCAGTTCATTTTAGTCCTGCTCTACCTCATTGGACTTCAGAACGACGTCGTTGAAGGGTTGTGTAATAACGTGTGTAGCATGCAGCATGCATAGCACGATATCTTTATAATATGTTAGTAATAATAATAAAAAGCAAAATGGGAAATTTGCTAGATGGAGATGTAAGATAAATGTGTGTTAGTGTGTTAAGTGTAGTTAACTTGTTGTTATGATCAATATCAGATCTAAGATTATGATTAAGTATGTGTAATTTTTGTTGATTTGATATATCAAAAGTATGTTCCCTATTTTTGCTTTCGAATGTTTTTATTTCTCCTTTTTGTTTCGACTTTGATAAAAGTTTTATGCCCTTTAGCTTCAATGGTTTTCAAATGGCAGTGCAGGATGTAATTGTTGTGATGTAAAATGTTTGTTTGTTTTTAGTCTGGAAGTGATGTATCTCTTTACATTTAGAAATTTTAAAAACGTTTAAAGCTAAGATAATCGAAACCGTTCATGTTTAGTGCGTTTGGATTTGATAGAAATGTTGAAGTCATGATGTGATCAATCAATGATCAAAGTATTTTTTGGTAGTGTCCTTTATCTCTATTTCTATCTTAAGAGAAAATTACTGTACAAATTAATTATATTGATTACAAGAATATTGATGACATATCAAGACTTATATAGTTAATGAAAACAACCAACTAATGTAACTAATTCTTTTTTGGGATAAAAATGTAACTAACTTTTACCATCTATTATATCTTGCAACTAGGGATGACCCAACACATTAGGAGATTTAATGTAAATTTAATGACTATTGTTAGGTTTAATTGGTTACACATGTATTAATGTATATTTCATAATAGAGGGAAGATATGTGTGACTTTTAATCAAACTTTAGGGAGGTTATTGTAATTTTCTCAAGTATTTTTGTAAAATTAATAAATTTTGGTTCTTTTTATTAAATTTGTTTTTTTTTTACTCACTAAGTTTGAAATTTGAAACAACTATGAACTCTTCCAATAGGCACTATGCGGGTGTATTCTTGTGCACGTGCTACATATTCTGTCGGTTGCACTAGGTTGATAATTTTATCAAGAAAAATTAAATATTATGAAAATCAAGTAATTATAATTCTTGTTTGAGGCATTATGTTTTTGGAAGTATCTCACAAGTCACAAGACCTTTATAAAGCAGTGGTGAAGACGGTTTAGTGCGAGGCAGCGTGATGGAAGGTATTTGACAGCCTTAATATTATTTTGCAATGAAAACTCTGTTATTTTAGATTACTTTGGGTACCTTTTTTAACTAACATCTTTCACTTTCTCTTTACCTATCTGATGTAATTAAGTAGAAGGAAAGAAGAAAATTAAGCTTAAAAAGGCAAAATGGAATAATATTAGACAGTGCTCTAAAAATGATATCATTTTTACATCTAGAAAACCACAAATTAAGTTAGTTCAATAAATCCTTCAAAAAAAAAAAGTTAGTCCAATAAAATTAGGCTACTCTATATTAGATATTTAAAGATTAAATGCTTTGAATTATCAAATATATTAGGTATTTAAAGATTAAATGCTTTGAATGTTGGGTCTTTTAAGAGTTTCATCTTGCATGTCATTTCAATTTTTAGACTAAAACCATATGTATTAAAACCCTTTTAACATGTAGCCTAAAACAATTACCGGTGATTACTAGATTTTTTATTAAATAACAAATGTTTGTATGTTAGTTGTTACATTAATTTTTTCTTATTGTTAGAACTTTTTTGTTTTGAGAGATCTTATTGTTAGAACTTGAAACCTTAAATACCCAACTTCATATTCTTAATTCTTAACTCAAATCCCTTAAAAAAAAATTGTAAATGTTTGTGTTCAAATCCCTTAAAAAAAATAAAAAATAAATGTGTATTTAGTCCCACGTCAACTCCCCAACAATATCATTTGTCCATGAAATAAACTAGGCATAGAAAATGTACGGATACACACCACATACATTTTTTTAGGGGATCTCAACTTGACTGTGAATTTGTTTCTGAGTCTAATACTCTATTGTGGGCGATATCACCCTTCTACAATTTGATGTGGCGTCCAACTGCATTATCAATATTACACATAGAAAAAATAGATAGCTGATTGATATAGAAACAGACAAGAAAAGATCCAAATAAAAAATGAAATACTTATTTTTTGGAAAAGGAAATACGGTCATATCAAGAAGTATCCATTTTTTTAAAAAAACAAAAAAATAAAAGAAGTATCCATTAACGTAAAACAAACCAAAAATATTTATTTCTGTATATACTGTGGATAACATTTTTGCACACATATTAAATCATATCTTTTTTTTAGTAAACGTTAAATGATATCTTATCCTTTCAAAACAAATTTGAATCATATCTTATCATGTTGATATTTATAGAGATATTTAAGTATTTAATATTGCTTTCTGTAGAAAAAAAGTACTATTTAACATTGGTTTCCCTCTAAACAAAAGTATTTAACTTGAAAAAATTACATCATTGAGTGGTTTAATTAAAGAAAATTAAGAAAAGACTAGTGAGTGTTTGTAATGTCGTTTATAATGAATTATTATGGCAAGTTTCTACTTGCCCATCAACAAAAAGTTGGTAGAGTTATCCACGGTGAATTAAGATCAAAATCATTCATATTTTATAACTAAATATTAGAAAACAAATAAATTATTTTTATCGATGCCAACTCAATCTAAATAACTGTATTCACCTTTTGTTGATGAGTATTAATGTACTTGTCGTCATAAGTACCACTCCTTCCCATTCTTTTTTATAAGAGACCAATGTGTCAACAAAAGTTGATGTATTTGATACATATTATAAACCATATACATCAAATTTTGTTGACTTACATGTCATCTATAAAAAGGACCAGATGAAGTATTAAAAGAAATGCATATATTAGTTTATTTGAATTCCCCTAATGTCGGCTCAACATATTTTGAAGCCTAAAGTGGTTTATATTATGAGACTTTTTTTTATAAGAGAAGTGAAAATAAACGTAGCAGGTCTGACAAAAAAAAAAAGTTGATCACTCATGTATTAGTTTTTTTTTGTTGACAGAATATTAAAATTCTATATCACTCTTAAGATGAAAAAAAAAGTCACATAATTGCATTATTATTAGAGCAAGGACAGCTTTTAATTTTATTTTTTCTAAAAATAAAAGGCCTCGTGTAACCTTAAAATTATAAGTTTTTTGAATTAGGAAGGTTGCTCTTGAGGCATCCTATAATTGCTTAATTTTGCAACTATATCGTTGGTTGAACTGTGGTTAAGTGTCGTCCGTCACAAAACAGTAGTTAAATATCATTATATACTTTTTAGGTCGGTCAAATTACTTTTTAAATTGGTCCAACCAATTTAAAAAATCTCTCTAACCGTAGCTAACCGCCGTTATGGGTGTTTTCGTTAGTTTAAGGTGCCTGAGAGCAAATCGTGGGTGTATAATGAACGATTTTCTTGTATTAGTTATGAATTGGGCCTAAACCTCATGAATTTAGCCCACCAATGGTCTTTTGTATACCTAAAGGAGTAAATAGGCAATTACCCCCTGAAATTGTAAGTTTCGTCAATTACCCCCTGAAATTAACAAAACTTCAATTACCCCCCTGAAATTGCACAATGTTAATCAATTTACCCCCTCCGTCAAATTCTTCTGTTAGTCAACATGACGTTTTGCAAATACCCCATGAAGTTTTGCACTTATGTGCAAAATGCCCCCTGAATTTGAAAATTTATAATTTTTTTTCTTATCCTTAAAAGTGACTGCATTATCACTGAATTGTGGAGCATATTCCATCAAAAAATTTCCTTACTTTTCATGCTTCATATGCAGCATAGTTTTAGTTTGATATAGAAAGACCATTTATATATTTTTCTATTTCCTAATAAAAAATTAAAAACCATTGATATTTTTCATGGTACTGGGAAAAATCATTTATATATGTGTATGTCTGAAATGAGGATTACATGCATTGAGTTGTGTTGGATATGGATGCTACCATAGGAGTTTTTGGAAAAGATGCGTAGAAAACTAAAAACCATTTTAATTAAAAAATTGTGGTATATGCTTGAGTCTCTTAACCAAGGGTTTGATCATTGACCGATGTGTATAAAACAAAAGCATATTTTGAAAGGTATCAATTCATTAAATGAATTTCGATTACTTTGATGAATTAACATGTACTACATTTAGAGGTAATCTTGATTGTGTTTTTGTTCCATTTCAAAATTTAGCAACATTCTAAATTAACATGTAGTATGATACCGTCAAAACTTAGCTAATATGCTCCACAATTAAGTAATAATGCAGTCACTTTTAAAGATAAGGAAAAAAATATATAAATTTTTAAGTTTAGGGGGCATTTTGAACATAAGTGCAAAACTTCGGGGGGGTATTTGCAAAACGTCATGTTGACTAACAGAAAAATTTGACGGATGTGGTAAATTGATCAACGTTGTGCAATTTCAGGAGGGTAATTGAAGTTTTGTTAATTTCAGGGGGGTAATTGACGAAACTTACAATTTCAGGGGGGTAATTGCCTATTTACTCATACCTAAAGCATAGTAGGTTAATTAAGTATGGGTTAACAGTGCTTTACCCCCTTGTAATATAGGTCATTTTCGGTTTTACACCCTGTAAAATATTTTTTTTGATTTACCCCCTGTAAAATATTTTTGTTTTGATTTACCCCTCTAATAGGTCATTCAAAAATCAATTTTTTATTTTTTTCTTCAGAAATTCTGGTTTTTGAATGACCTATTAGGGGGGTAAATTAAAACAAAAATATTTTACAGGGGGTAAATCAAAACAAATATTTTACAGGGTGTAAAACCAAAAATGACCTATATTATAAGGGAGTAAAACACCATTAACCTATTAAGTATCATTATCTCCATCTCAACTATGAGAGGTCTCTGATCGTCTTATCCTTGGACCGATGTTGTAAACTCCACCCCTAATCTGAACATTGTTCAAAACTACATAACATCATTAAAAGAAATTTAACTAACTTATTCCATTCTGTTGGATCTATACCACAAATCTGAACATGCATAACTCAGTTTTGATGGAAAGATTTTACTCGACTTAATTCGAAGATGTCAACGAGTGTCTTTAGGAGATTGTTTAAGTAATCAAAATATGTAATTTTTGTATAAAAAATTATATAATTATGACTTTGACAAATATTTGTATTGTATTTTTAAGACATAATTTTCTTTTTTTTAGGTTCTATTAGTACATCTATTAGCATAACTCGGTTTTTTCCCACACCACCATTTACTCAATGGTAGAAAAGAAAATACTTCGGTTCAAAGTGAGGCAAAATATTATACTAATAAATGCTACTGGTAGCTTTTATAAGTTAATTGAATAGAACTGCAAACAATACTATATATAGTTGTTGGTAGTCAGAATAAGTATTTAAAAGTGATTATAAGCCGTTAAAGTAATATGTTTGAATTTTTTTAGGCGAATGAATTCTTTCTATTGAAATTCTATCAATTTTTCTTAATTGCTACGTCTAAATCACTAAACTTAAAGAAAAAATTATTAAAAAGAAAGGATATTAAGTTGTTGATTGAGATGTAACAATTGAGACAATTCAAATGAAATCCACTTTCTTGTTTAGTGAAGGCCTCATCAAAAATCTCCTTGTCACCTGAGCCATTGTCAATCATATATATGTTTGAACATTTGTTTCTCGACTCTATAAATTTGAACATGAAAATTCGAAGTTATTATCTTACGTTAAAATTTTCTGGACTCTATAAATTTGAATATGAACATTCGAAGTTCTTATGTTAAAAGGATAAATAAAAGTGTGGAAAATTGGATGAAAAAACTAACAAGGATAATTTAATTTTGATTTATTATTTTTTACTATAATTTTGATTTTTTTTTAATTATTGTTACCATTTACTACTCTAAGATTTTTCTTTTTTTGTTCAAGTAGGTCTAGAAATTCACCTTTTTGAAAGTGAATAAGTGGGAATGTGGCGTTTGAACCCCAACTCATCCATATATAATGTGATATTCCTACCAACTGAGTTATATTCATGGATTACGGGTATAATATCATCATCAAACTAAATATATATAGACATGTTTTTGAAAATTTAAAAATAATTCAAATTAATTGAATAAGTTGAAAACAATTATCTACAATATTTACAATTACATCTTATTCCAATTGGCTCTTTAGCAAAGTCTATGTTGGCTACTTGGTTTGACGGGTGATGATATCATCTTGGCTTAATCTTTCTTATATTTCTTTTTTTGGTAAAAATTATTAATCTTTTTTACATTGTAAGCAGATGGTGCTCTTAATCATATAGTATTGATTAGTGGGATCACTAATTTTTGCTTCATTAAAAAAAGTTTCTATTTCAATTTGCCAGCAGCACTGTCCTATAATATTGATATACAATATGTAAGAAAATTAATACACCTAATGATGGTAAATTTTACTTTTTTTGGGGCAGCAAGGTAGCTTAGCGTAAATTTCAATAATAGAGGAATTAACTATTTGGGCTGAATTAAAAAGGTTAAATTCTACAAAATTCAGGCCTTATCTAAAGAGAATGATGAATGGACCACTTGTATACGTATTATTGTCTTTTGTTACATATATATGTTGTTTGTCTCCGTTGGTTTGTCTGGGACAGCTTTCACCTTCACCAGTTCTTGTTGCTTTACCTTTTATGTTGTTGTCTCTTCATTAGAACTATATGAAAAACAGGTTCTCTTGATTTAGGTCCATCGAAAAGATGAAGGGATTTATAGTAACTTTCCACTGTCCATTTTGTAATTTTCTAAATTGAAATGGTTGGGGACCATGATACATATTCATGTTTCTGATGCTTGATTGCATGTAGAGCACTGTGATATCTCAATCCTTTTTATGCCAATTGTTATATATTGTGATTAGTGGCATTTACACTGAATTTGGATTCCCCTAAAGTCGTGTGTTACTACCACATTCGTGCAGTTAACCATACCAGCAGTACGTGGTCGTTGGATCAAGTAGGTTTAATTTCAAACATATTTTTACGTATTGTTTTTAAAGCTAAAATAAAAATCGAATTCAAAACCTACACTATATGATATGGGTATAATGACCATTGATGTAGTGGACTGCATAAACTCGAGAAACTTCATACTTTAATGATTCCAATTGATTTTCACTCTATATTCAATTTAATAGTTCAATTCATTTTTATTTTTTTTTCAAAATGTTCTAAACATGTATGAAGTGGCAACAAAATAGACAACGGCAAAGACATTCATTGTTAAGTAAGAAAAATGCTTAACCTCTCAAAAGAAGCCAATCACGACAAGATCACAAGGTTAAACTATACATTTAATTGAAAATTTACACCCACCATGCACCTCCGTTTTTAAGAATAAGACATGTAATGTTTCATCAGAATTCGGGATAAACATTTTCAATGTGTATAACACTATTGGAATGGTTAGGTAATTACCATTTATCACATGATAACAATTTTAACTTGAATGTATATCGTATTGATCTATGATCTATTGCTCTATATGATCTAGTAGTTTATATACTTTGCTAGTCCAAAATTTCAGAATCTGTCCCGGTCTTAGGAAAGCATAACCTCTATTTTAAAAAAATATAAAGAAACTATGTCGTATTTGATATCAAAAGTCTTTGCTAACCATTATACAATTCCCATATAAATCGCAAAACAATCCTCCAACAATAAAAAATATTTTTTAATTATTGTGCATCCATAATATTACCAAACAATAATGATATTATATACTCTACATTTTCATCACTAATTCACCATTTAATTTTATTTTTATCTTTCTTTTCCTATTACATCTCTCTTTTGATCAGGTTGTATTAACTCATGTGGTGTAAATCATACATTTTCCATTGCAAAGAGCCAAAAACCTAACTCCAAACTGTCTTCAAAGTTCAAACCATGATAAATTTCGACAACTCGACTTAAACCACTGAGCAAGCACCTACCAAGGCATAGAACATAACTATACTAACCTTGCCCGTGTAATATAAGACCACCACAAAAATACTAAAAGACAGTATTTATTCGTAAAACTAAGCAAAAGTAATATTCTGTCAATTTTTTTTTTTTTAATGAATTCTGTAAAAAAAAAAACATTATTTTCCGGGTTAAGAGAGAACATGTGCAAATGTGCCCCTCTCACTATTGTACAACAATGTTTATTTATTGGAATAACAATAATAATTTAATACAAATAATATAAAAAAGGCTTAACATCAGTTTTGGCCCCCTATGTTTCAAGAAGTTGCGATTTTGACCTCATAACAAAATAAAATACAAAACCGCCCTTTAAGTATTGCCCATTTTACAGTTTTGGCCCCCAGGTTATTTTTGACCAAGTCAAAGCTCTTTTTGACCAAGTCAAAACTCTGTTTAGTAACAGTTTTTTCACCACGAGCTTATAGCTTATTTCACGAGCTTATATCTTATTTTTCAGACGCTATTCCAAGTAGCGTTTGAGCTTATAGCTTATGGTTTATTATTTTTTCTTCCACTTTTACCCTTACTATTTTATTTAAAATCCTTTTTTACCCTTTATAATTTATCATAAAATTAAATAATGATTTTTTTTTAGCAACAATAATGATGTACTTATTCCTCAAAAAAATAATGATGTATTTATTAAGTGCAGTATATTATATTCTCATAATGTACACTTTATATTAATGTTGATGTATATATATATATGTATGTATATTATAAAATAATTTTGGAAAAACTTATTATAAGATAGTATCGTATGATCAATTATTGAAAAAGAAATTGAGAGAAGTTTTTGAAAAAACATATTGTGTTTATTTGAAACATAAACATTTAATTTATTTAGTCAGGTTAATTTTAAAAACTGGGAATTTATATATAACCAATGTTTTTTTTTGGTACAAAAAGAAAATTGTTATTAATTTATTATTATAAAATTATAAGTGGAAAAGAAAAATCTCTTATTTATTAAAGTTAACCCGGAAGCAAATGTTTGCCCTAATTTTAACCTAACCCTAATGGTTAATTTTACTCTAATACCCATGTTTAATTATTAACCATATTTTTTCCTTCTCAACAAAATCACACCTAATCTCCTATTTTTTTGAACAAAACAAATCTGCCTTATCTTTTATTTATTAACGTTAACCCCCTATTTTTTTGAACAAAACAAATTTGTCTTATCTCTTATTTATTAAAGTTAACCCGGAAGCAAATGTTTGCCCTAATTTTAACCTAACCCTAATGGTTAATTTTACTCTAATACCCCTGTTTAATT
>Ga0228710_1002020_pt1 | contig 31479 bp, 19 predicted proteins | sample MedpolnodulmetaG_FD_177995 | JGI IMG/M metagenome (GOLD analysis project Ga0228710, IMG submission 177995) | Root nodule microbial communities from Medicago polymorpha collected in Santa Monica, California, United States - pink nodules | ecosystem: Host-associated > Plants > Roots > Nodule...
CAGGAAAAAAAAAAAAAAACCCAAGAGCAACTGAATTTGTTTGGGTTGGTCACTAACTAATTTTTTAATCCAAGCGAATTCAATCAAAATTTGAATATTATTGGTGGTTTTTTTAAAAATTTTATTGGCTATGGATTACTTAAATATATTAATTAAAAAGATACAAATAATCATTTTATAATTGTTATCTATAATATTTGAACTTTATCGCATAGCATCTCCGTCTCTAAATACAAGAACCTTTTGATATTTTTTTGTCTCTTTTTATAATTATTTACCAACATACCTCTATTTATTTTATATTTTTTTCTTCAATCAACATTAAATACTATATTGAAAACATAAACTAAATCTCTCTCTCTTCAAGGATAAAATTGTAAAAACAATAAGGGTTAATAGTGTTTTTCACCCCTGTAATATAAGCCATTTCCGGTTTTAGCCGTTATAAAATTTTCGGTTTGGTTTCCATCCTCGTAATTTTTTTTTTCTTCGGGAAAACCCCCTTCCCCCATCCAACTCAGCAAATTTGCTTATGTGGCATTGACTTGGCTTTTTTTCCTTTTATTTTTTTTCTTTTTTTTTAATTGGCCACATCAGAATAATTTTTAAAATACGAATTTTTTTCTGATTTTTTTTTTCGATTTTCAAATTTTTTTGAAAATAATCTGAATATTTTTATGATTTTTTAAAATAAAATCTGATGTCGAAATGTTTTTTTTACATGTGGCCAATTAAAAAAAGTAAAAAATGAAATAAAAATGTCAACTCAACGCCACTTAAGCGAATCTGCTGAGTTGGATGGGGAGGGGGGTTTTCCGGAAAAAAAATAATTTACGAGGACGGAAACCAAACCGAAATTTTTATAAGGGCTAAAACCGGAAGTGACCTGGGTGAAAAACACTATTAACCCAAACAATAATAATTACAAACAAATTTATTACCAATATCAATTTTCTTAATTCCTGTTATTTTTCTAAAATGGCTCTATAATTAGAGACAGAGGTAGTTTGTTATTATATTACTATAGTTGAATTTAAAAATTGATTTATTTTTTTTTTTTTAACTGAAAAATTGATCTATCTAAAATCTAATGACCAACCTCTTTTCACATGGTTTGGCTATTGACTAAATGAAGATTATTGTAATGATAACCAAACTTGTCCGAATCTCAATTCCTTCTAACAAGTGGGTGGGTAGTAGACCCATAACATAATAATCTTTTTGTAATGTACTAGTAGTAACATGCATAGATATCTTTTAAAATCATAACTGAATTTTTATAATAATTTTTAACTATCAATCTTAAATTCTTCAGGAAAAAACTATCCATCTTAAAATTATAATAATATGCTTTTATATTTCAACACTGTTTTTTTTCAGGTGCATTATTTCCTAGTACCCATTTCAGTGTCACTAATTTTGGCTATCTTACTTAATTAACAGATTCCATGTTTGATCACTGTAAATATTTTGTTTCCTTGAAAGTTTGTGTCTTATTCTTTGCTTCCCTCATAATGTGCCTTTTCCAATGTTAGGTTTCTTCAAAAACACCCTCACTCTTTCTTTCCACTCTGCATTTTTGTTTCAATAACATCAACTACGAATCTTAACTTGTGTTTTTTTTTTCTTCTTTCAGATCCATGTCTTTACTCTTTGTTGTCTTTACTTTACTATGATATGATGTGTACTTGAAAAGATTCATCAAGTTAGTGTTTTTATTTCATATATTATATTATATTATACACACAAATTGTTTGTTTAATTGTCTGTGTGAAACTGTGATCTGCAATGGCTCCAAGATTGGATTTTTCAAGTTGGTGGATGAAAGATTCACAGAAAGGAACACCAGTGGTGGTGAAAATGGAGGACCCCAATTTCTCAGTTGTGAAGATTAATGGTGCAGATGCTGCATTTAGGCCGGTAGATAAAAACCGTGGCAAGAATGCTAAACAAGTTAGGTGGGTTTTGCTTCTCAAAGCTCATCGTGCCGTTGGTTGTGTTACTTGGTTAGTAACTGTGCTTTGGGATTTGCTTGGTGCTATTAAGAAAAGGTTGGTTCGTAGACAGGGAGTGGCTGTTGAAAAAGGGAAATTGTTGTTTAGGATCATTAGTTTGTTTTTGTTAATTTCATTGGCTGTTTTGGCTTTTGAGGTTGTTGCTTACTTTCAAGGTTGGCATTTTGGGAATACCAATTTGCACATTCCTCATACTTCTGATTTCCAAAGGTTGTTCCATATGGTTTATGTTGCTTGGTTGACGTTTCGTGCTGACTACATTGCTCCACCGATTCAGGCTCTTTCGAAGTTTTGTATTGTTTTGTTTCTTATCCAATCCGTGGACCGTATGCTTCTTTGTTTCGGATGGTTTTGGATCAAATTCAAGAAGGTTAGGCCAATGATCAATGGGGATCCATTCAAGGTTGATGATGTTGAAGGATCTGTATGCATTTATCCAATGGTTTTGGTTCAAATTCCAATGTGCAATGAGAAAGAGGTATGACACCAAACTTCTGCATTCTATTTTTGCTATGAGGTTTTTATATCTGATGTGTACGCTACCAGTAAGTCTCAACTTTCAATGTAATAGTGTCAACCAATTTTTTTAAGTCAAACTCAGATTTTGCAAATGTCACAAGAAGATAGAAAAGTGTGCGTCGAGTCTGATACACATATTATACTTTTAAGATTTTAACTCCCTTAAGAATTTACTGCAACCTCCTAAACTCAGAAACACAATTGTTTTCCATTTGATGTTGTGTTGTTTTATGAATTTCAACTATTATAAGCAATCAATGACATTGACAAAATATGGAGTTCATCTTTTGTTCATCTTGCGCAAATTGACTTTATGCAGGTGTATGAGCAGTCAATTTCAGCAGTGTGTCAAATGGATTGGCCAAGGGATCGTTTACTGATTCAAGTACTTGACGATTCCGATGATGAGAGCATACAGTGGTTAATTAAGGCTGAGGTCTCTAAGTGGAACCAAAAGGGAATCAACATAATCTATCGGCATCGCTTGGTCAGGACTGGATATAAAGCTGGAAATCTTAATTCTGCAATGAGCTGTGACTACGTGAAAGACTATGAATTTGTTGCAATATTTGATGCAGACTTTCAACCAAACCCTGATTTTCTCAAGCAAACTGTGCCACATTTCAAGGTTGAGTGACATGGCATATATATTCAGATACGATTATCGATAAGTGTTAACATGTTTTAAGATTTGCAAATGACTTGTTATTACAGGATAATCCTGAACTAGGTTTGGTCCAAGCTAGATGGTCTTTTGTGAACAAGGACGAAAATTTGTTGACTCGTCTCCAAAACATAAATTTATGCTTCCATTTTGAAGTAGAACAGCAGGTCAATGGGGTGTTTCTTAATTTCTTTGGTTTCAATGGAACTGCTGGTGTTTGGAGAATCAAAGCCCTAGAAGAGTCTGGGGGCTGGCTGGAGAGAACAACTGTAGAAGATATGGACATAGCTGTCCGAGCTCACCTCAATGGTTGGAAATTTATCTTCCTAAATGATGTCAAGGTGATCATAAATGACAGTTTATTTTCAATTCGTATCTGTTATCTCCTTTCTTTCATAGTGCATAATACTGATAGTTATGTCACCTTCATGAAATCGAACTTCTGTGTTCAGACCAAAGATCCCTGAAGAACTCTCTTAAATTTCTTAATTGTGTTTAAATTTCAGGTACTTTGTGAAGTTCCTGAGTCATATGAAGCTTACAGGAAGCAGCAACACCGCTGGCATTCAGGGCCCATGCAACTTTTTAGGCTGTGTCTTCCAGCAATTTTGAAATCTAAGGTATATCTGATACACAGCTTGATGTAATGAATAGAATAGTGATGAACAAAAGCAAGTGCTGAGCAGTGTTGTCAAATAGCGGCTATACAGCATAGCATGATCTGAACAAATCACTATTGTTCCGCAATATGCTATTTAGTATAAAATGTTGTCAAATAGCGGCTATAGCCGCGCTATAGCACTACAACATAGCAGAAATTGAACAAGCCGCTATTTTTTGCCATCTGCAATTGACAACACTGGTACTGACTACTAAGTATTTGCAATTATTGGTTATAATATGTACTGCCTAAAGGGTCTTAAGTTTTCTTTAACTGCAGGTGTCACCATGGAAGAAAGCAAACTTAATTCTGCTATTTTTCCTGCTAAGGAAACTAATCCTTCCTTTTTACTCCTTCACCTTATTTTGCATAATCCTTCCTTTAACCATGTTTGTTCCAGAGGCAGAACTTCCTTTATGGTTGATCTGCTATGTGCCTGTATGCATGTCAATCCTTAACATTCTTCCTGCACCTAAATCTTTTCCTTTTATTGTTCCTTACCTCCTTTTTGAAAACACCATGTCTGTGACTAAATTCAATGCAATGGTATCTGGACTCTTCCAATTGGGAAGCTCTTATGAATGGATTGTCACAAAGAAAGCTGGAAGGTCGTCAGAATCTGACTTACTTGCTGCTGCAGAAAGAGAAACCGAGTCAATAGAACAACAAAAGATTCATAGAGGAGCTTCTGACAGTGGACTTGTTGAGTTACAGCAATTGAAGGAACTAAAAGAAGCAGTTCCAGAACCTGTTAAGAAAACTAACAAGATATATAAAAAAGAACTGACTTTGGCATTCCTTCTTCTCACAGCTTGTGTCAGAAGTCTGTTATCTGCACAAGGAGTTCATTTCTACTTTCTGTTTTTCCAAGGGATGACATTCTTCCTTGTAGGCCTTGATTTGATTGGAGAGCAGATGAGCTAGTTAGTTTTCATTCAAAACACCACATCTTCTGCTGATTAATCATCCAATAACGTATTTCGCGTTCCAAGGATGCTGAACCCGTGTTGAATCAACTATATGTAGCTTCCATTCAATCGTGCGCTGACACATGACTTTTCTATTTTCCACACACACTATAAGTTGCAGTCCAGCAATACAATGAGCAACAAAGCGAAGTTTGATCTTTTTTTCCTTTCTGAAACTCTCAGAACAGCTCTAGCAAACATATTTTATTTTAAGTACCAAAACAAGGTTTCTCTGTTATTCAACCCTATCGATTTTTCATTCATTCAAACGATTCATCACAAGTATTCCGTATAGGCACTGGTCACTGGACTCCTTACAGATATAGAATTCATGTTAATCTGTTACATTTAGATGTATAAAATCTTCAGTTTTCTTTATTTTGTTCTTTGGTTGTATTTGGGCTTTAAGTTCTGATTCTAGTTTCCCGTTTCACCATTCCAAATGTCTGAGCAGAGTTCATCTTTCTGTACATTCTATTAGTATCTGATATAAACAATAGCTTATATTCCTTCATTTCTGTTTAACCCCTTTGTATTTTTCTTTCTTTTTTGTTGTTACTTGGCAATTAAACTTGTATTTTAATTACGTGAACATGAGTTAAGTAAATAAAATGGTGTCGGCAGGAAATAATAGAGAAAAGTTCAAGTGGATTTGATCATAATCATATAGCACTCATGTGGCCCCTCTAACTAATTCATGCGCCTAAAATTGATTTATATAGTATTAATCAATGGTATTTTCCCAACTGACCCCAGACCCAATATGCTTCAATGGTATGTCACAACTTGCCCCTCATTATTATGATTAAGGACGGGCTTGCCCCATTTCTTTGGACATATATGTCGGTCACGATAATATAGGTTGCATTCACAGGTGTACAAATAGTTTACCCATCACACAGACCTAAAAGGAAATAGTAGTTTACCAATAACAACAGTGTAACACTTTAATCTGAATATAACAAAAAAAAGTTCAGGATAACGTTTTTAGTCATCAAATAAAGTAATCTTCAAAATTCCACCAAAAGTTTAAATTACAAGGCAAAAACATTAATCAAACACAAAATGCCTCAAGACAGGAACATAAAGCATAAATATGTTAACAATAGTGCAGTGTAATATACAAGTGGTATGGTATGTCAAGAAATTCTAATATACAAGAGGACAAATGATTATGTGAAGGAGATTTACAAGCTGACCACGTGAACAAAAGCAACTGGTTGCAAGAAGCCTTCAACTAGGTTAACTGTGATGGAAATCACCACTCAAAAAAGACAACCTGCAAGCTTTTCCGCCAACAAACAACTGATGCACACATATTATAGATATAGATAACAGACCGTTCTCATTCAAAAGATGAATGATACTTTTGACTCATGAAGATTATATCAAACTCTAGGTGTTGGCCCTTGTAGTATTGAGCTTACTTAACATTGCGGTATTGAGCTTAATCATCTTCAGGCTCTACCGAGAAATCTGGCTCTTCAGGTTTTTGCAACTTGGGCATCTCTGCATCCTTGATCTTCTGAACCCCTTTCCTTGTGTTTGCAGCAAATCTTGAAGCCAATATAGTGACACCTAGATTCTGTTTTACTTGTGCGGTGTTTGAATTCACCAAACTGTGGTGCTCTTCTTCCTCATGTTCCTCCATTTGATATATTGCTTGTTCATCAATGAAGGACTTGTATTCCCTCAAGCTAAGACTACTTGCCAATGCTCTCTTCTTGAACCGGCGCCAAGCAGCCTGAATGAAACAAGCAGCCCACGTCCTCCAATGGTAAGAGTAAAAACGGAATGTATGCTGTAACTTCTTGCTGTGGAGACGTCGAAACTGATTCGCGACAAACTTAAGATCTTCTGCTCTAAGTTCAAAGGCTTCAACTTCAACAAGAGCTTTAACTGTTCTCGTAGAAGAAGGCATGTTGAGAGTAGATTTTGGAAGCAATGCCCAAGCAAGTAGCTCTTCTCCACAGAAATCGCCAGGCTTTAAGGTAATAGAGTTAAAGAAACCAGTTCTGCCCCCATTTGTGGTTGAGCTTTCAAGTCTCCCTCTGATGATAAAAAGCATCTCGGTAACTGGATCTCCCTCTCTGACAATGTATGTGCCTTGAGTACTCAAGGATGATACCAATCGCTCGCATATTGCATCAAGTAGTTGATCATCCATTTGTGAGAAAAAGGGAACCTGTAATTGGTAGAGAAAGTCATTACATGGTGTGTGTCATAAACTTCAATAAACTATTATAGTTCAAATGCAAGGAAACTATTATGACACATATTCTATCAAAGTCATGTTTGGATAAACAACTTAATTAATCGCTTATAGCATAAGAAACTGTTTTGAGCTATAAGTTGTTTTTGTGAGTTATGTTTGAGAACTTATGGACATGACATAAGTTGTTTCATAATCTCTCCAAAACAAGTCGTAAGTAGCTGAGAAAATGACAAATCAACTGAACAAAGATTAATTTTTGGGAGGAACATACACGTCGAACAAGGTCTAAGCAAAGGTGGCGTTGGATATCTCTACGAAGGTCTGTAGGGAGGCCTCTCAGGATTGTTTCTTCATCAACACCTCGAGTTGCAAGCCACTTGTACTGAACAAATCTTCGGACACGCTCTCTTAGAAATTGTGGGAGTTGCCGATGTTTCATCCATTCTTCTGTGTCACGTCGCTTGAGCCTCCACTCTTCAAGCCTCACAGTAATAGATTGCAAATAGGTCTGCGTTGAGTTGAGCATGCTTATATACACATAACATTTCAAACAGATTGAAATGTCTCAATGTCTATAGCCTACATGGAAGCCTGTTCTTGACAAGACCATTGAGAAACAGTGCACATTTTGAAGATTTGAAAATTTAACTTACCTGCATGTTGCCGATTAAATGAGCAAACAAAACCAGACCTAAGATAGCTATGAGTATTGCAAATGCAGTTTCCCACACAAATGTGCTTGTCGTCAAACTCTGGCCATAAGAACTGAAAATACACAAAGGAAGAGATTAGTAAAATGTGAATGTGAATAAATAAATAAAATGTGATGTACAACTAACTTTCATGTCAAATATTCATCTCTAAAGAAAGATAATTGAGAAAGAAAAAAACATGGGATAACAAATCCTAAAATCAAACCTCAAGTTCTGCAAGCCCCACCACAAACAATAGAGGTACTTCTCTATAAACACAGAGGAGAGAACATTATTTTGCACGGCATTTCCAAAAATTCCATAGTTGAAAATTTTGCTACTTTCAGGATTGCAGTTACCAAACACAGAAGTAGTATTTGCCCACTTCACGCGATCACCATCGTTTATAGTACTGCAATCCAAGTAGTTAAGAATACATTTTACAGGTAAGTTTTCATTTCTGCATTCAGATTTCCAGCAAGTAGCATGCCTTTCAATTGACAACAAATACCACGATGCCCCTAAAACCTACAAGTATAGGATTTTTTTGTAACAATGTAAATAAAATATCTAGGAATGCTGAGAGATGATAACTAACTTTAAATTATAAAAAAGGAAACTTGTGATTGAAGAAAACTCAACATACATGACTTGCTAACATGTAAAGTAAAAGATTGTAAGCAGCTCCGGCCCAAGCCGTCTTTGTGACAACACCAGTAGCTTTAACTATCTGAGAACTTAATGGAAAAATCATATACAATCTGGGGACATATTGAAGCAGAACAATCAGTACAAGGGCATTGTTGGTATGATCATCATGGGAGCTTCTAATTGCTGGCATAATAAACCAAATCACAATCTGCCAACAAAGAAAAGCAAGCATTAACAATATCATATAACATCTCCTTCAAGGACAAACTATAAAGACAATACAAAACCAAGCAAATAGGCTCAAAAAATGTGCACGAATTGCTTGTTGCATAAAGCTCTAGCCTTGTGGTCACTCGCATTCAGGTTTATCCTCATTTGTATTGTGTTTAGTGTGTCTATTTTATGGCATTCATTGTATAATATTTGTTTCAATTTAAAATATCAACAAAAAATAAAAGCAGAAGATTTTGGTTCTGCAGCTGGAATGAAACTATTATCAGAAGTCGAAACTAATGAATTGTGCGCAAATTTCTGACTATTCCATTCATTTGTTTTTTATTTATAATTTGTAGCCATTGATAAGATAAGATTTGCTAAAAAAAATATTACAGCAAAAACAATATATAAGAATAGAAGAATAGATTGGTTATTGTCTCAAAAAAAATAAAATAGGAATAGATAAGTTACGTAACATTGGCATTCTATTAACACCTCTAATTAGAGCCAGAAAAAAAAAAGTATTTCATCATTAAATTTACTCAGAGGGTATTAAAACTACAAAAACTTGAACTGTTTCACAATTCACGCCCCTATGAAGTTGTCTCTAAGCATAAACAAAATATTGATAGTTTTAAATTTCCTATATGTAAATAATATCGATAACAGTATCTTCAGTTGCTGATCAGTACCTGGGGAAGTGGCAGTGCAGCAAAAAGATCTAGGAAGAACTCTGATCTCAAATACCGTCTCGCAATCAACCTAGTATCCATGACAAGTTCACCCCTTCCGAAAACCCTTGAGCTTGGTGACACAAAGGCTGTCCTAAACTTTATGACCATGTTCAGCAGATAGAAAACATCGGCAAATGTCCGAAAACATGTGACAACAATTCCTAAATTCAAATCCGTAACCATGCATGATGAATTCTTATCAGTTGATATTGCTACAGATGGTAGATAGAAAAACAATGGATCAACAAATAGTGATAGTATGCAAGAACATAGGAAAGCCCTTTTCCATTCCAGAAAGATATCACTTCCTGGATCAAGAATTCTCTTCTTCCATGGTTCATGATTTTCTTGGAAAACCTTGAACTTTTCAAAAGTTGGAAATTTAATATTCATTCCATTCTTATGAGTATCAACAATGCTACTAATTTTGCCTTCCGGATTAAGAATTTTCTGAATCTTGTAAACTGACATTGGTTTCTCAAGATTATGCTTTCCATCAATGGAGAACCTGTAAGTTTTTAAAACAACTAATCACATCAGTGCAAAGTTGCATTGAAAATTGAAAGGAAAAAAAGAGAGTGAGAATTAACCTGACTAGTTTCTCATTTTTGAGCTCCATTAATTCTTAAGAACTATTGTTGAAATGCTCACACATAATGCATTGTTGCAATACCATAATGAAGAAAACTAAAGCAAAACTCTATGGAGTCAACTGTTCTTTATTATTAGTACATTACTTGTTGGATCAACAAAACGTGTTATGAACTTCTTCCAATGAAGGCAAAGTAAGGTTATTGAAGAAAAGGAAAAAAGAAACACTAAAATTAAGATGCGGCCTTTGAGGATTTGGACAACATGGGTTTGTTTGACTTAAAGTTAAAAGAGTAATAACCAACAAAACGGACTCCCACTAACATAGCTCAAATAGTCAGCTATGTGTGTATATTATAATGCACATTCAAGATATATACAATACATTACATTACAATAGTATTCACCAACGTGCATACCATCATAAACTGCTTATTTAAATACATATATAGTTGTTTGTTATTAAGACAAAACAGAAGTAGCTGGAAAAGCATATCCATCCTTAGATTGTTTCACTTATTTTCTTCTATAAATATTTTCATTGAAGTAAGTAGCATTCTAAGCTCATAGGGGATCTATCTTTCCATACATGAAAGTCATAGATTCACATTTCTATGTTATCATTGTATGGATCATTATTTTAAAACCAACCAGTTCAACCAGAATCGACAAATTTGATGGTTGGTTTGATCTCAGTTACATTGCAGTTCTGTTAAACTTAGCTCGGTTCAACCGGTTGTAATTATTTTTTTGCATTTTTAATTTATTTTAAAAATATTTTTAAAATTACACAAATTGAACCATGACTCAAAAGTTTCGTCAATTTTTTCTAAGGCCTGATTTTTATAACATTGGTATTGATAGGATTATGGATAAATTTTTAAGACAACTTAGTTGTAGTTCTTACGTGCGGTTCTCATGTTAGATTAGAACATGCGGAAAGAGAGCTGAATTTGGTGTTTTATATTTTAATCTTTCATCTAAATATACATTCTACGAGAACATTGCTATTAGAATAACACTCAAGTTTATTCTAAATATTTACCGTTAAAAAAATGTCATTCAAATAAAATAAAATAAAAAATAAACAGTAAAATCAATTAGTTTAAAAAAATGGGAACATTTCTATCTTTTTCTTTTTTAATGAAGTTTAATGGTTACTTTAGAAGAAAAGAAACAAGCAGTCCGTGTAAATTGTGACCGGCACAAAAGGAGGACGTTGACGGATCATATAAACAACATTTCTGAATAATTGAGAAAATATGAGCCAGTAATTGCATTTGAATCAACAATTGACGCAATGACATGCATATTAATTATATTATTGCATTTTTTTTGTTTGTTAAAGATTGATATAACAAACAAGTATACACAGTTAAAAATTTAGGTGGTTTGACACGTAAAGAGAAGACATACAAATTTTATAATAATAAAAGTAGATTAAATCGACGGTAATCTAATTATTAAAGATAGATAAAGACTTAAAAAACAATGAAAAAATTATTTATGATAGAATATTATAGCGTAATTTGATCCAGGTTGATAAGACAATGTTTGATTATTGTTGCAATTAGTAAATGCTCTATATCTAAAAATTCCTCATGTTTATTTAGGAACAGGAGACCATCATTACGTCCTTAACTTAAGAAGGAACTAATTTCTCCTCTTGATTAAAACATCATGAAGTGATAAAACATGCTAATAAATATCCTTAGCGCATTTGTTAAGGATTAAAAAATAAAAATAATTGATAAATTTTATATAAAAAAATATTTTTTTTTATTGTTTCAATATCTCAAATGTACAATTTTTAAGATAAAATTTACACTTTAAGCTTCTAAACAAGTGTACTTAACATTTCCCATAAAATAATGATACATGCTTATCAAAATAAAATAACGATGTATAGTTGAGTGGGTCCAGAATCTCCTCCTCTCAGCTATATCTGAGCCTCAATCAACGGGAAGAATGTGATCGATTGTGCCAGCTTAGGCTTCTGCCTTCTAGACACAAAAAACTGTTTTCCTTGAACATAAATCCGGTATCATCATCAATACTAGGTAAATACATGAGCTCTAATCTCAGACGTGTAGTTGTAGCATATGTATCTACTATCTAGTCATTCTTTTTAATTTTTAATACTGTACTAATTTCACTATAATTGAAAGGAAAAAAACGTGACTCACGTCTAAGTTGGAAATGGAACTGTGGGCAACTAAAGGGTATGTATAAAATATATCTATAATTTTAAACTATTGACGTACATTCTTATATTATTAGTTTATATTATATCGCTATATGGACTATGGAGCAAGCTGGTAGAGTGAGTTTAATCGGACTTATGTGAGGAATGCAAACAACACTTTCTCTAACACTCACTCTTTTATCATACTTACTCTAAAAGCTAATTAGGTCAAGCAATTTCTTAACCCTAATTGCTATGCTAATTTCCCTCCCAAGTACTTACCTAAATCGTGCTTTGCAAGTTAATGGGCACTCGTTAATTGTTGTTTCATGATTTAAAATTTGAATTTCCCTCCTAATAAGCACATGTCATAACAATACAACCTTTGTTATTCCAACTACTTCAATAAACGCATCAGAATATGTATCAACTACTTCAACCACTTTAAAATTTTTCCCTCCCAAGCACTTTAACAAATCGTGTAGTGCAAGCTAATGGTGCCTCATTAATTGTTGTTGCATAATTTCAAATTTGAATTTCCCTCCTAATAGATACATGTCATAACAAATGTGACCTTTTAGTTTTCAACTACTTCAAAAATGCAACAGAATATGTTTCAACTACTCCAACTATTTCAATATATACAAACTCTAACCAATTGCTCTATATATATGTATGGCATGTGCATCAACAAACTTTACCAACTCCTTCCTTATAATTGCTTATGCCTGTTCTCAACCCTTAAATAACATGTCTTAACGCAAATTCGAAACTTTGCTTGCCCTCCATTGCTTGAAGGGTGAGTGATTTAATATTCATTGTTTATATGTTGAAGTTTTTTGAATCTATTATAAACTGATTATATGTTTTATATTTGTTATCAGCTCCTTTGGACCCTAATCCGACAACTGATGTGGATAAGATCGTTAATGAGTTGAGACTTCAGTACAGGACAATTTGTTTTGAATTCCATGTCAACAAGGTATTCATTTACTTACTTGAGTTTTTCCGCGTATTTTTTCACGACAACAGTTTTAGACTGTGAAATGGTATTGATTTCCTGAACTTTTGATGTACACAAGGTGATGTGATGTTGCCTCCAACTGAGATTTTATGGAGTTTGCTATTAGAATCTCACTCATTACATACCTAAAAAAAAAATCCATGATTTTTAGAAATGTCTTTGTTTCATTCCCTGTATCTTAAATTAAACTTATTGAATTGTAGCCAAAAAAATATAATAATCCATGATTTTATGTATAACTACTGTTCCATTTATAGTATAAAGAATTGTCAAGGTGCATGTAATTGTCTCAATTGAAGTTTTAATGGTATATGAATTTTTATGTGGCTTTACATTGCCAAGGTTCAAGTTAACGTATTTTCATTGCTTATATCATACATGGATAAGACTTAGGTATAAGGTATGATTAAGTTTGGTTTTATCAGAATATTTGGTTACATCATCCTGTAAGATTTTTATAATGATAGTTCTTATAAGTTGACAGCACACAAGTATAAGGTTAACATGAATGAAAATGATGCACTATATGTTGTGTTATTACACCCTTAATTTATCGTATTAATTTATGAAAACTACCTTTCGTTTTTAAGCTGATCTAAGTGCTTTGACACATTGTTGTACTTTTCCGTAATCATTTAGATTATCGCGTATTATGTTATTTAACGATTTAAGCTTTTCAATCCAAGACTCTGTTCGAAACATTTGTTCTTTTTTTAGAGCATGTTATTATCATCTGAATGTAGGCCTATATTACCATGTCATTATTAGTGAAACGTATTATATTGCTAAACATATAAGTGTTAGTGTATTTTTGGGTTCTTATTGATTTGATTGCAAAATGTACAATACGTCATCAAAATATAGTCGTTATAAGGTGTTTAGTGTTGTAAACAGGCGCTGTAGTTTAGAGCATAATTGTTTAGAACCCAAATTAACATCAGAAGAAGATATTTGTGATTGATAAATAGAGGAAGGTCAACTTCTGTATAAGTCGTGGAAAAATTATATCTTTTGTTTATAGATATGCTTAAAAATCGCAAAGTTAAAACCACGTGATAAACATAGAGGAATTATTAAGACAAAAAAAAAAAGAATTACAAGGTTTTTTTTTTGCTGGCTATACATATGCCAGCAACTCATTAATTATAATTTAAGATACCTATCAATTTTGCACATAAGGAATTTATTACAATGACTGCTGGTGCTTTTCAAAAACCTCATTGGAAGTTACACAAGAAATGGAGTTTATGAACATTGTCCCACATAAACAAATGATAAATGTCATTAACTGCATTAAAGGATGTATGATGGACGTATTTGGAATGTTAGTGGTCCACATGTATGCTATTTAGTAGTATAAGTACATGCCTTTGGTTGTGTTAAGTTCTATTTAGCCTGATTGCAGATGCACAATACGTGAATACAAATCATAAAATGACCATGCTGGATATTATGTGCATATGCTTCATCTGATAAGACCCGTGCAGAGCATGGGTCAATAGTCTAGTTACGTGAAATTATTATATGTCCCATCACATTATATGAGTTACATTTTCATAGTATAGACTCACATTGAATTAAACCAATAAGAGAGTGAATGTTAGAGAGTGATCAAAAGAAAGTGTTGTTGCTAGCATTACTCTTGTTTTACCCCTCTCTTCATATGTCGTGATTTGGGGTGAAAAATTTCCTCTTTCAATCGAGATATTGTCTTTTTCTTTCATATTTTTTTTAGCTCTCTAGTTTGCCCATCTTTATTCCCCGGAAAGATGAAGAATAAAAATGCTATGTTAACCCGTTTATTTAAAGGAAAAAAAAGTTCTATAGAGAAAAGAGAAATAATGGTTATATCCCTCTAATCACTTATCAATGATGCGTATTATCCTCAACAAATTAAGACAAACGAATGTAGACGTCACTTCATGTTAACAAAATTGCATGCTTACATGCGTATTTGATATTTTCTAAAGTTACTTTCTTAAACATGTAGATATTATTTAGTTTACAGATAGAATGAGATGAGAGGTTTTGTTCTATCATGTATTTTTATATATCTCAACTCACCTAATTGTTCGTTTGAATTGTTTGGTTTAACACCTCTTCAAGCCACTACTGGTACAAATTTTCATTTGGTTCATGGAACGAATCCCTCCAACCGGTATTTGGTCATAAAAGGAAAAGCAAAAGCTTTGATATAAAGGGACAGAGATTCTCACTAAATTCAAGAATCATTTAACTACATCCAACGCTCATAATTGATTTGCAATAGTTTCGTGATAATATAATAGTTTTCACTGTAAATAGCATCGTTCTATATGGACGAAAATGAATGATCACCTTCGTACAAGATTAGGTTTTTTTAAAGTTGAGACCTCATCAAGAACAATAAATTGCTAAGCCTATCGACCATAAATTGGCTCGCTATTATGATCCATTCAAGATTATAGAAAAATAAGGACCAGTTTCTACAACATGCATCGACCACCTACATCAAAATTTTCATGTCGTACTCGAGAAGGACGTTGGATCTAATACAGAACCCAGGCTTTCTGCAGACTTGTAGCCTCGACCAGATGATGTGCAACCAGACATAACTCTAGATAGCCGAGTCATTATGAAAGGAAATACAACAGTCAAACAATTCTGGTGCATTAAAATGAATTTCAGCTGTCAATGTAACATTAGAATAAGCATATCTTTAAGAGGGTTGGGGATTTAAGAGGCTGATCCATTGGTATATAACTAACTGCCTGTTTCGAGAAGCATGGGAAGTAGCATGAGTAACTGCTTCATGGTAGTTAAGATTATGAAATAGTAACAGAATTGCCAAATGGCAATCATGATAAGAAAATAACTACCAATAATTTATTAGGAGTCTGATCATGAAATGTGTAATTGTGTATTGCTGTGATTTCCACATTCAGTAATATAATTACTCAATTTATTTCTGGTGCTCTATCAAATGATATTTATGTTCATATCACATGTATAGGGCAAACTCATGAGCCTAACTTCGGTAGAATAGATATAATTACCTGCCAGAAGTATTTGATGTCGTCGTTCACTTATAATTTAATTAAAAAAGCATGCCAATAGAGTTTGAGGTGTGCACAGGTGGTGAGATTCAATGAAACAAAAAGCTTGTAGCCACCTTGGAATAACAACCATTCAAAATCACACAGAAGGGCAGCCAGGGAGGATATCCCAGGGAATGTGGAAGCACAAAACCAAGGCGGCAGTGCCGGAAAACACCTCAACACAGAAAAAGGTATATATTTTAGCAATATCCAGAACTTTTTTTAACAAACTAGTAGCAATTACGTTAAAAAGATTGTTTTACCTGCAAAATTACTAGAAGAATTCGGTGTAGATAAAAAAACACAAGACATTAAATCAAGAAAGTAACTAAACCGGTTAGGGTAGAAGCTCAGGGCATTGCCCAACAAAACAGATGCATACTGCAGTTGAAAACACTAGATTAACAAATTCTCGTTATCTTCAGAACGATCATGGTTACCAACTCTGAAAAATCAACTTCTGCTTCGATGTGCAGCCCTTATCCCATTTCTGCACAATATGGACATCATTGTATGTCAGCACAAATTCATAGTAACACTTATTATAGAATTCAAAATTTAGAAATTCAAATAATTTGGCAGGAGGGTTGCAGAGCGATCTCAGTTGCGACAGCAAGTAACAAAAAGTTGTCACAACATGACTTATGCACCTTAAAGTTCAATAATAAACGTTGCATACTAAAGAATCAAACATGCAAATCTTCTAGGTCATCAGTTTTATTTTCCATTCATCTGTGCTGGTAACAGACATATAAAGACAAGAAGATGCCATAAATTTAGAGCAAACACGAGATTTTTGTAAAGAGGGAACAAAAGGAGAGGAGGGAAAAATGTCAGAGCATCAACCTCTATGTAACCTAAGAACAATTCAACAGAGATTAGATTTGAGAAATGCAACATTTTGGAGTAAAGCTCAAGAAAACTAACATATGAACACACCTTTCAGACACATTATAAAAGACTTCTACAAAACAAGGTTTACTAAAATCATTAAATTAAATATAACATTAATAAAAGAGATATTAAGATAAAAAAAAAATCAAGATAGTAAAAGAAAACGCAAGTTTAAAACAGGCAACCATCTAGTGATACCAAGATAAATCCAGGCAGAGTGATGGAACCTAACCCGTTAGCATGTGTTGCGTCCTCACGTCCACGGTAAGGAGGTGGTGACCTGCTATAGCTGCGCCGGCGAGGTGAAGGGCTGCGTCGACGAGGAGAAGGGCTGCACCGCCTAGGGGACCGCTCACGAGGACTGTAACTCCTGGTGCATTTCAATTAAAGGTGTGCAAATGAAACACTTTTATTTAAACGTGTAAAACAAATATTACCACCAAATCATGAAAAAGTACGTTACACGGTACAAGTTATGCCCAATAAAAATAAAAATAAAGGAACAATGTCATTTTTTTAAACTTTGGAAGGATATCTTGTATCTTATTTTCATCACAATAAAACCATGTACAGAAACAGAAGTCCCAATAGCATCAGAATAAAGCAATCTCACCTTCGCCCGTAACTTGGGCTCCTGCGAAATCGAGGTGGACTGCGGCTCCGACGTCTTCCAGAGCCACCACGAGAAGAATTACACTCGCGGGCAAAATGACCAGGTTCACCACACTCATAACATTTCAAATCAGAACCACCCCCACCAGACCGACCACGACCACCACCACCACCACCTCTGCCTCCCCCTCCACCTCCAGTTTTAGAGTTGTGAGAAAGCTCTACCCTCCAACCATTTTTACCTGCTCATAGAAGAAAAATGAAAAGGCACGGTAAATAGTAGGGAAAATTAAGCAACCAAGTGCCTCCCCATTGAATAGAGTGGAAAGATATACCAATCCATATTTTAGAATTGAAACAAAAAAGCATTCCTAGCAAAAAAATAAAGCACACTAATGAAATCGTATGGCTGAACCGGTATACATCGATTTCAATAGCTTTCATGCCAAAAATAATTGAGATTAGTGAAAAAAAGTAAAACTCAAAATAGATTAACAGTATAAGCCAGTTCCCTTAACATTGTATTGGTTTTATTATTGTATAAATAACAAACACTGCAAGTTTATACATAAAATCTTCTGGCACAGTGGTTCGTGTTCTTTTTACATATTTGCTTGTGTTTGAATCTTAGTGAAAACATTTTCATAATTTCATTCGGTTAAATCAATCAACTGCAAACAGCTGAGCCACAACAAACCGGTCATAGATCCAGTTCAATAGCATGTCCAATCTGATGCGCAGATCAAACTGGTTATAGGTCCGGACTGGTTTTCTCAGTGATGAGTAGAAGAAAGGGAGTATCTACTTGCTCATAAGCTTACAGATTCTTTAAATGAAAAAAGTAAATCAAAATAAGGAGAAAACATCCCCTTCAAATTCAACACATCCACCAGAAACAGATTAAACACAAACGTACATGAGCATGAAACAGAATAATAATCAATTACCGAGAAAAATTTGGTAAATTAACAATGCTATTGGAAAACATCACACAGGTCAAAATGGTTCAAAACATACCATCTAATTCACGAATAGCATCAAGCGCATCTCTGCGGTCATCGAAGTCAATGAAAGCATAACCAGGAGGCCTCCTTGCAACCCACACACTACACAGACAAATTTCACAGAATTAAATTATGATCCAATCAAAATAATTATGAAGTATAAATGATAGTTTAACAGGAAGTTCCATTAATTTGAACATAATTTTCAAGCTGACAATTCAAAAATCCAATTGGGAAGTATAATATTACTTGATGACCTAATACACTGTAATGCGGAGATTATAATTCAAGTTTATAAAAAGTGATTGAGTTACCTTCGTATAACTCCAAAAACATGGAAATCATCTTCAAGATCCCTCTCAGAAATTCTTGAATCGAGATTTCCAATGTACACGCGAGTCATCGTTTCAGCTGAAAAAGCGAACCAGACACAAATTAGGGAATGAGAAAATAGAAGAAAACATTAAGAATTTAACAAAGGTTTCAAGAAACCCAAAATTTCTGAACCTGAAAACGAAGTGGTGAAGATTGAACAATGAAGGAAAAACCCTAGCAGCTGCTGCAGTTGCACGTTTCTTTGTTAACTGTTTGTGTGTTTTTTGAACGTACACAAATTTGAAACAACCGCATCCACTTGTTTCGCTTTATTAACTACTCGGTAAGAACAAAACTTTTTTTTTTTAAGAAACCTAAAATTCAACATAACATACTATTAAAATATACTCTCTCCTTAAGCCGGTGTAATTAATGTGTCTGTTTTGTATGTTAATATTATCAAATTGTCATTTGTTTGTATGTGTGTTAAATGTAATTTTTCATGTTTCAAGAGAATTTATTAGTATTAATTAGGAGTATGTTTAGGAAAAAAATAATAAATGCATCTAGTAATTTGAAAGAAGGTTTACATTTAAGGGCAAAAATAAAATCAAATTAGTGCTTAGATATAGTGACGGAGGGAGTATTAATAAAATATTTGTACTAAAGTTTATATGAATGTAAAATATTTGAAAAAAAAATAAGCATGGATTACTCTTTAATACTATATAATCATAAAAATCATAATTTACAAAAAAAATAATAAATGTGATCAAAATATAAAAAAAATGTGTAAAACTTTTGTATAAATTATATTCTATTTTCATTTATATGTTACGATATTAACAAATGCATCGATAAATGAACTCAAAATAAAGTTTATTTAATGTTGATTGATTAAATCTTCTTTCTTTCGTTACTTTCATCAACCAAAAACATAATTTTAATTGGTTAATAAAAAAATAATTACAGTGATTCATATTTTAAATTGAATCATATACATCTCCATTGAATTTTCACAACACAGACTCACTTTTTTACCCTTCGTTTTTTTACGTCTCTGTGAATTACCTTATAAGTATCTATGTGTATTTGTCGAATATCTTATAAGTATCTGATAAAATATATATTTTGAACTAAAATAATTAATTATGATACTTTGTGAGTAAGTATCCGCGAGCATCACAAAGTATTGGTATTTGATATAGATACGTCTCAATTTTAGAGTATTCAGGCTAGTGGGAATTTTAATCATGTTAGTGCATACTTTCTAGGTAATAAATAGGGCACTTATAATGTATTTGATAAATGCATAGTAGTGAGAATTTATTTCTAGTATTTCAAGCTTAGACTATAAAAAGTAAAAAGCTCATGTACTTCTTAAATCAGAATTTGAAGATTAATCAATTTCAGTTTTCTATATTGTGAAAAAAATTTCATCAAGACGTTGCTATTGTGTCACTTATCATAAAGTTGTGCACAAAGTTTGATGTAAAGACCAATGTAATCTTATTTAATTTTTGAAAGAGTAAAATTGTGTTTTATTTTCTCAAAGACCAACTCGTGTCCTACATTACATATACATAGTCATCTAATCTAAACATAAACAATCAAGTAAACACTTATGCAAATGAGCTTCTTTTTCCAATCTCCATGTTCTTAAAAATCTCATCTCTCTCTATATTTTTTTTGACAAAATTGTGTTTTGTTATTATCAATGGGATGAAAAAGAGTGAAAGTTTCAACTCGCTTATCTAAGTTGGTTCGTCGTCCGCATCATTATAGACTAATTGATAGTATAGTTGACAAAAGGGTCGGATGAAACGGGTTTAGATAACTTTACCAATTTTTCACTTGCCTTATTTTTTTTTGGTACACTTTTTGTTTTTACAATAATGATTATGTGATTTTTGGATTTTATAATCCGAATTGAGTTTTTTCTTTGTTGTGTGATGGAAAAAAAAAAAGATTTTCATCAATTTCATATTTTATAATCCGAAAACCTTAAAAAGTATGGCGCGTTCCTTGCTTTATTTTTTATTATAGAATCTGAACACCTCGTAAACATTATTTTTCAGGGGGAAAACAGTTCGGATTATATAGTACAAACTGTATCCGCACAAATTATGAGTTTATTTGTAACATACATAATCAATTTAAGGAACATATTAATTTTTCCAACTCTCATCCTTCTTTTTTGTCATTGTTGACTATTCTTAGTAAAAAAAATATAGGGTCTACTTGATCAGATTGCTCTGAAACTTCCCCAAAAAATCAGAAAAAAATCAAGGATAAAGACTCTATTAGAAGGGACTTCTTACGGGACTCCGCCCCTCAAAATCAAAAAATTCAATCGTCTAGACTCATTTTTGCATTTGTTTAATTTTTCATATTCTCATAAAATTCTGAAAAAATTTGCATTAGTTATAATTTTTTAGTAGTATTTTTATGATTTTATTTGACAGTTTTTTTATTAATTTTACTTTGTTTTTTTGGTTGTTTTTAAAAACAAAATTCAAAACTGTTAAAATTGGAAAAATCTTGATTGTTGATTATATATAAGCATATTTCAGATTATAAAATCCGAAATCGGATTGGATATTTTCGAATTTTATAATCCAAAATTCCATGAGCATTTTTGTATAAATTATAGGGCACTTGAGAACTAGATAGAATGGGAAAAACAAATCCCTTTTTTTGTTTAGCAAACAATTTTATCATCCTGATCCTTAACATCATTTGTTAAATTATATTCACTTGTTATAATCATATACCTTAAAGGATCTCGTGTGATATTTCACCAAATGATACAATGATAAACTAAAATTATGTCAAAATTACAAAGATGACATTAATTTGTCATGTGAAAATATGTTTCTCGTATTTTGTTAAGCATCAGTGATAAATATTCCGTCCATATTTTTTAATATTTTTTTTAACAAACAAAAATGATATATATTAACAACGGTGATTTACCCCGTACAAGGCGTGCAAAGGGGGATCACGAAAGAGTATGTACAATAGTGTGCTAGAATAGAGCACAACTGCCAAAATGCGAAAATAGGTGAAAAAATTAACAGTTACAAGCGGACGCCCATATTTTTTTTAATATTATTGATAAGTGAATTGTATTTTTTAATATTTTTTATTTGAATTTTTTTTATTAATTTTTTTATACTGAATAATGAAACCGTTGTCTTTTTTATTGGATCAACGATAAAAAATCATAGGAAGGTGGTTCTATTGCATCAAATAGACCCAAGGTGAGATAAAACCATTTGAACATCATAAAGCCTATTTTTAGTAAATGCAAATTAAATACAAGATTTTTTTATTACGGATTAAAAAATGATCTTGACATTCAATATATTAAAGATTATTTCTAAGAGATTTTATAAAAAAAGAAGAATCAATTTTGTATTTGTTCATCGAGATAAAATCAATTCTTAAAAAAACACAATTTACTTTGTATAAATACTATGTAAAATGAATTTTTTGTTACAAAATTATCTCAACCTTTTGATACTTGTTTTTTGAAAGAATCTCAATCTTTTAATATTTATTTTCCTTCCATCGCACAAAAAACATATTTAAAAGAAATGTAACAAACAAATGTAATACTCTTTAAAATAGATATTGATTTTACTTTTAAATTGTAACAAAAGGATACAATACTTTTTATTTAAAGTGATATATTTTTCTAAAAAAGTGATTTTTTTTAGAGGTAAAAAAACGTTTTTCTTTCTTAAAAAATTATAATAAACGGTCTCAAAGAGTCCATTTTTTCATAGATTAAAATACACACAACTTTATAAAAAATCACAATCTATTTTGTGTTTTATTTTTTTATATTTTTTTTAAAAAAATGGCAAGATTTAGGTACAATTCTTTAAATGTTTTTTGTATGATTCATAACTAAAAAATACACATTTTTCTAAATATTACAAACTCCGAGAAAATTATGGAGTTGAGAAAATGATGGTGAATTTAGTTTTAACCATTTAAAAAGTATCTAAGGAATTGTACATAAGTTTTTTCCATTTAAAAAATAACTTAGTTTGTTTAAATAAAACTATATAAAAAGATTTTTTGTTACAAAATTACCTCTATTTTTTATGAGTTGTTTTTTTATCTGTTAAAATAAAAGGATTGTTTTTTATTTCAAAAACAAACACAAGAGTAAAATAATGCCGTGACATCAAATAATTATAATGTTATACTTCCAACAACAGCCAACACCTCTTCGACTTCCCCCATCATCCAATCATAAAAACAAAAATGATCTACTTTAATCTCTTTATCCCTAACTCGAGACCAAACCGGCGATGCGTCTATCACTCACTCACACTATATTTTATTATCTTTCTCCCCCGATTCTCTGAGAAAATTCCTTCATTCTCAATTTGAAGTTGATTGCAATTGGAGTCTGCAAATGTATTATTGGAAACTTGATGTTGGATTTCTCTCTTGAAATTATGTCGGTAGTAATAGTATTAATTCAAAGTTTTATAGAGGATATAGTAAGTTAGTTGAGTGTGTTATGACTACAACTTTCTCATTGGCTGCTTGAATAAAATATTTGCATGAGATTTTCATTTTTTATAGGCTATAATACTGTAGATTGATATTTATCCCGAGAATGACTTTAAAGATATCTGTCAAATTAAAGGGCCTTTAGTTTGACTGGTGGCTGGATATATACACGGAAGGTTTTGGCCAAGCATCATATGTTAGTAAAGGTCCAAATCAAAGCTTATATACAAAAGGAGATAGCCATATATTGGTTAGAAAAACATCAGAATAATTCCTTTTAGGCTATATAACATTAGGTTTTTTAAGTGAGTGATTAGTCGTTGCAAATTCGCACTGCAGCAGCTAGATTAGAGACATGAGCATTAAACAGTGGATAATGTGTATCCATTTAAAGATGAATCACAGAGTTGTGAATGGTGATATGAGTCATGCCGTGGACAATATTATTGCTAGCTAAGGTAAGTGACTCTAGCCTTTGGAAGAATATAGTTTTAAGTTATGGCCTAAGTTAAAAGAATATATGACGCGGTCTATTGGTAGTGGACACTGGACAGTTGGTGCATGCCTGGAAAAGTGGATAGCACCGGGACTGTGTATTGACAATATGCAGGTCAATATTCCAAGTAATCTGCAGAACTGTGTGGTAGCAGATTTAGTAGATAGCGATTGAAATTGGAATGAACGTTTGCTTGTTGATTGGCTTCCAATTGATTTCCTGCATAAATTTTTTATTGTCATGCCTCCTGCATTAGAGAATGGCAGTGATACATGTATTTGGTTGGGATCAAGAAAAGGGGAATATAAGGTATCAATTGTTGATTCTGTTCACTTGACCGCAGTTATGTATGATGTGTATACACATATATAATCTTTTTCGATGAATAAATTGTGTTTGTATCAAAGTCATTGACACATTTACTTGTAGCAATTGCATTTTAAAAAGCTACATTCTGCATCATTTTTGTTGAGAATAGCTTAAGTTGTTCTGGTTTATGCTCTAGGCTAATTTAATATTTGAAGTTTAAGCACATTTTAACCTTATTCTGAAAACCAGACTGTATTACTAGGATTTTATAACGGGACGGTCAAATAATTTTGTTTCCTCTTGTTATAGTTCCTGCTCTCGTTTATTTGCATTTTTCTTTATTCTAACTCAATTTGAATGCTCTGTTTCTTCCTTAGCTCAGTTCTTCTTTTAAACTGTTTCTGTAATATATGTCAAGTTGATATTGGTTATATTTGCAGGAATTTGAAAGGTCAAAGTTTTGGTTCGAAAAATTACAGTGCAAATGAAATTGAAGGAAAATGTAAGAGGAAGAAGGGAGCCTTCTAAATGAATTAATTTCTTAGTGAAAAGGGAATAACAACAGAAGTGTAGGTAGGGTATTCATAGTTACTGTCATCTCTGTAATTGAACCAAAATAAACTAGGACCAGCTAGAGCAACTCCAACAAAACTCAGTTTATGCTTTCTATTGAACTCTTAGCTTTACACATGATCAGTTGCATGGGCATGGGTAAAGCTTAGTGTAAATTATAATTCTACTTTTTATATGACAAATGTTAACATAGTTGGTATTCCATTATCTTTGGCAAATGCTAATATTATTTTGAATCCTTTTTTTAGGCAGTGTTATTTAAATCCTTATTGTATTTTGAAAATAATAACTGTTCCAATGTGTAAAATCCCTTCGTACAATTAAGGGTTTGTTATAGTTTTTTTTTTCTTCCTTTCACTGATCACCGAGGTTGGTTATAGTTTATTGAAACTTATTTGTTCATATTGATGTGTTAATTAATATAAGCACACCTAGAATAATTTGCGACATTTTTTTTTAGGAGAATTTGTGACATTTATATAAAGTTAATTTTAACTTGAATCAATAAAATTAGTCATAAGAACTTTATTTCAATAAAAAAAAATAGAAAATGGTTTAGTAGATATTTTGCTCTTCTCTTTTTTTAGCTAGTAGTTTTTGCTTCTCAATTTCTCAACCTACGTGTACTGTAGTGCTTGGCATTGTCTTGGCTTCCTATGTGGTCCTGCTTAAACCATCAACATCTAATGTGTTGGTCTTAGATAATGGGTGAGTTTTAGCATGGGACAGGTGTAAAATTTCCCCATCTTGGGCTCATATGTTCCTAAAGGTTAATGCCAGTAAATTTCCAATCCAATTCCTATCTAACCAATTGTCAACATAAAATAACCTTTTTTTTCTTTAATTTTTTTTCCTTTGAAAAGGAGAATAAAAAAATCCTTCGAACTAAACAATTCTTTTTAGCTAATTACACCATGGTTTCGTCAAAATTAAAAAAAATTAAAAAAACCAAAAAAGCTTAAGTAACATTAAATGTGAATATTTCTTTTAGTTAAAATTTGAACATTGATTCATCATATCGTGAAAGTTTAATTTATTCTTCTATACTAACTAAAAAATATTTAATTTATACACAGACTAATATAAAAAGAATTTTACAATTTTTTAAAGAAGCTAAATTAACCCACCCCAATTGACAACGAAGAGAATTGAACCTGGGACCTTGAGGAGGAGCACACTCCCAAGTCCCAAGCCAATACCACCAGGCCAACCCAAGTGGGTTAAGAATTTTACAATTGTATCCAATAATGTGTTGACATTTAATTTCATTTAATAGGTATGATAAATCATGTTTTTAATTTATTTAATTATGTGACAATGTATCGTTAGATGATGGATATGTAAAACAATTTTTTTATATATGTGTCCTACAAATTTTTTGATAGATTTTTTTTTGGAATTTTTTTTTTTATAGATATTAGTCATTGTTAAACGGTGATATAAATTTCGTATAAATAACATAGTAAAAAAAACAAAAAAAGTTGTAATAATATTTATGAATTAAACATGTAATGAATATCACTAAAAAAAAACATGTAATGAATAAATTCTAAGCTTATTAATGGAAAATGTCAAAACACATTGCAATACCCTCATTTTTTTTTAAGGGACAATTCCCTCAAATTTGTTTTGTAATCTGGGCCATTTAATTTTTATTTTGATTTTTGGTGGACCTTGGTCATTTAATATTGAAAACCGTGCAGGTTACTGGTAAAGAAAACAAAGCAATCCTAACCATACCCATTATTTTATATTAAATCAATGGTAGAGTTTAGATGAGCCCAACTTAAGGAAATTTTGCAATTGTCCCATGCTAAACATTGCCCTTGGAGTAGTAAGTTTTTGAAAAACACAATTATTAAGAAAAAATCATTCAATGGCCTTGCTTGAAAAACACAACCCTAAAATGATTTTATCGTAGCAATAATTGAAAAAGTTGCACTGAATTTTCTTGAAGAGGGAAAAAGGAAATATATTAAACAGAACAATCAAAGAACAATCAAAACACAAGAAGTGTTAAGATTTAAAGATTACAACATTCCAAAAACAAAAGCAACTAAACATAACGGTGCTACCATACCAACGATAACAATAATCAAAATCCAAGAGTTGTCACACATAATCAATCATCTACGCGTTTGAGTACTCCATTCATAGAAATTATAGGAGAAACCATATTGTATAAAAAGTAGCACTAGATGGTAGACAATTACAATTCCATATTGTAGTTTATAGATTTACTTGAAGAACTCCATAATCCAAAAATTATAAATACAACATTCATATTTGATGCCACGAAATCCAGCTTTAGTTGCCATATCCATGAATTCTTGTTTAGTTCGCTCTTTGCCTTCTGAACAATGAGTCATCATGAGAATATCCATTTGAGAGATAGATTTCCATGCCACTTCATTCATAGGCATATTGGGTAGAAGTGCTTCCAAAACAATCACCTTTCCATCATCAGGAACAGCATCATAGCAATTCTTCATAAGTTTCATGCAACGTTCGTGACTCCAATCATGAAGTATCCACTATATAAAATTTAGTCAACCTATTAATATAGTTATATATAAATCATGAAGTATTCTCTGATATATCTGGTGTCAACGGATCCTGACTCTAACACACACATGCACGATCACACTCACATATATAGTTAATATTTACAATTGAATTTTAAATATTTTTTCTTCATAATTTTAACCATTTTTCCTTAAATTTAAATATATATCTGCAATAACAATCCACATCCACTCACCTTCATAAAAATGGCATCACCACTTGGCACACTTTCAAACATATCTCCGCCAATATGCTCCACTCCTGCCAACAATATTATATATCTTTTGCTTTTTAAATACTAAACGATGCAAAACTGATGCTCCCTCCGTCCCATATTAAATGACACAGTTGACCCTATTACACATAATAATGCATATGTTTTATCTTTAATATCTTTAATTATCTATTAGAAAAAATTATGAAAATTTCATATTTTAAAAGTATTCATCGAGACGATCCAACATCTTAAATGATGTTATTTATATTTTTATATTAGTATAAAAAATAAGGTCAAAGTATATCAAGTCAATAGTATACATTGTCAACTATGTCATCTATTGTGGAACGGAGATAGTATAATATTTTTAGGGGGCCGCTAACTTACACCCACCACAAAACACTAAGGTGCAAGTTAGCAAACTACACCCACTTGTCTTTTACTAAAACACCCTTTCATCTCTATTCAAATTAATTTTAAATTGAAGGTAGTTTTGTAACTAATTAAATGACATCTTGTCTTGTTTCCTAAACATACAAACTTAATTTCCGGAACAACAGTTACGTGTTTCTTTTTCCGTGAACTTTGTGCTGTTTTTTTTTTGAAGGGATTGATATGCAGTTTGTTTTTTGTTTCTTCAGTGGTCTATTTGCCTCATCCATGTCACTTCCTTTCAATATTCTTAAGTTCTCTATTTGCCTTAACGTTTATGACTTTAATAAATAATAACCACTACCTCTTGTTTCAAACTCCTCCTGTAGAGGTATATTTAAGTGTTTCTGATGAATTAAATCATGTCGTTGAATTGTTGTTCTAGTGTGAATGATAGTATGAATTTGGAAATCAAATATTTAATAAAATTTTTGTTGTTTTTTTTTAATTAAAAAAAACACGTAATAGTACCATGTGAGACAAGCTTTTAAGGAAACAATAATTAGAATTATGAAAATGGATGTAAATTAGTGAGGTGGGTGTAAACAATTGGATAAAACTTATAAAAATTAGCCTAAATAATTAAGTGTGTGTAGGTTGCTAACTTGCACCTTAATAAATTTAGATGGGTGTAATTTACTAACTTGCACCTTAGTGTGTTGGGGTGGGTGTAAGTTAGCAACCCCCTATTTTTATATTAGGTTTAAATGTATATTCAATTCTTACAAATATATAATTTTTATTTTTAGATCTTGTAATTTATTTTGAAATTTTGCAATTTTTTTGGTCTTTCTTTTGTTTTAACCCCTCAATTTATTCATGTTTGAATGAGTACATGTCCAAAGATTATATTCATTAAGAGAAACTAAAACAAATAATAAAAAACAAAAGTAAGTATATTTCAAAAACAAATACATTAACAATGATCAAAACAGAAACAAACATTCCTTAAAAAAACACATTTAAAAAGTCGTATATTTGCAATAACAAATATATTTAAAAAAAAAACGGTGCAAATAATTAGACATTCATATTGGATATGTCTAATATGGACCTCTTAAAAAAGGATTTAAAGGGGCTATTTAAAAAAAAATTTAAAGGCGGAACTTTTATCATTTTTATTAAAAATAATATTTTATTAAAATTTACTAAACATAAAAAAGACTCATCGTTGAACCATATCAATATTAAACCCGATTCATATTTATTACAAATATAGAAACTATAAATTTTAAATCATTTTTATATGCGTCAAAATACACACAAACACACACATGTATGCTTATGTGTGAAGGCCATACCAGGATAGTAAGGAGCATGTTGTATGACATGAGGCAAGTCGAAATTGATACCCTGAATGTGAGTGTATTTTGAAGTGATCATGTTAATGTTCATTCCAAGGCCACCACCAACATCCACAAGTCTTTTTACGTCCCTAAAACCTTTGTAGCATTCAAGAACCTTTTTCATCACTATAGTTGTATGATTGCTCATTGCTGTATTGAAAATATGATTGAACCTCAAGTCTAAGCTGGGATAATCAAAGAGATGGGTGCCATGAACCTTGTTAAATGGAGTACCTCCTTCCTCAATTGCAACTTTAAGCTGGGACCTAATTAAGGATGCATATATTAAACAATAGTGTTCGACTCATACTTTAAAAAAGTTGTGTTATTTTAACACACCTAATTTGAAATCAAATTTTGAAAAGAATTTTTTTTTAACATGATGCTACCATGAAGTTTGATTATGTATCCATCATCAAAATTTTCATTGATATGTCATATTTTTGTATTAATTTATTCAAAAATTGAATTAAATTTTGAATGAATTTTGTATACATGGTACCGACACCCAATCAAACTTCAAGATACTTAAAAATTTACCAAAAATATATTAAATTGTTAACACAGTTTAAATATGTGGCTAATTATGTTGAATAAATAGTAATACATACATAAATTATTAAGTATGAATTTTCTACTAAAATATTTGAAAGAAAAAAAAATTGACAATGAGTCAAACAATGTAATAATATTTGTGTACGCAATATTATTAAGTACTATAGTATGAATCTTCTTTCATAAATCATAATAATAATAGAGTTCACAATTAGAACGGATCAATATTCAACAATCTCACTATATTACTAATTTCTCCCACAAATCCAACATTTAAAAAATAATACTAGTACGTAGTAACAAATAACATTAGTAGCCCTCTAAAAAAAAACAATAACATTAGTAGTAGTAAATGTGAGCAGGAGTGACTGACCAGCTAGCTAACATGATCTTATCATTATTCAAGGCAATCAAGGGTCCTAATGAAACACCATCAGAATTAGGAGCAAAAAACTTGGCAACAGGACTCATGCTATAATGTTTCTTAAAGGAATTGATGTGGTTTTGTTCATGAGTAAGGATAGAACAATTAAGCAGTGAGTGAGAGGCAAGAAAAGCAAGAATACGATCTAACATTTTGAAGGCTTGTGGATTGTTGATGTTGGAAAGACGGGAAACGATGTCGTCGGCCGAGAGTTGAGCACCTTTACCAGCTTTTTGCAACACATCAAAAACACCAAGCTCAATTGCAGATTGGAGTGCCATGGGAAGTGCAATAGAGATTGCAAGCTGCATAGCATACAAGAAGCTTTCATCATCATCATCTTTTAATGTTTCTTGCTCTTCTCTCTTCTCTATGCTCTCATTCTCACAAATGAGATTCTTTGAATTAAAATGGTTGGCCATATTCACTTGAATGTATCTTCCTATCTCCCTATGTGGCTTTTATAGTCTCTAAATCCTCCAAATGCTTAATAATAATGTGCTTAAATGCACTTATATGGTCCCCTCTCTTTTAAAAAGCTTGATGTTTTAGTCCCCTTTTAAAAGCCAGGTTTTTGGTCCCCTTCTTTTACATTTTTTTGGATTTTAGTCCCTCACCTTATTTGAGTGTAATTTGTGCTGATGTGTTAGAATTATTAATGATGTGGCGCACAATATATCGACAAGTTATATTCCATGTCATTAAAAATTTATTTCATATAATTAATAAAATAATAAACTAATTAATTAAAAAATAATAATAATAACAATATCCTTTTATTAAAACTGAAAAGAGATAAATCAAAAGAACCCTAATTCCTTTTTGTAAAAAAAAAAACAAAACAAAAACCCTAATAACCAAATGAATCTCTCTATTGTGGAATTTTTTTTTTCTGACCCTATTTGCAAAAAAAAATTCAAGTCTGACCCCCTTTGAAAAAAATTTTCCAAAATGACCCACTTTCATTTTTTTTCTTTTTTTTTTTTTTTTTC
>Ga0228710_1002021_pt1 | contig 31477 bp, 17 predicted proteins | sample MedpolnodulmetaG_FD_177995 | JGI IMG/M metagenome (GOLD analysis project Ga0228710, IMG submission 177995) | Root nodule microbial communities from Medicago polymorpha collected in Santa Monica, California, United States - pink nodules | ecosystem: Host-associated > Plants > Roots > Nodule...
AAGCCTTAAAAACATTAGATCTCAACAGATTTGGACATACCAGATATCAAAGGCAAGAAACTGCATATCATTTATTTATTATATCCAAATTGTACGTTTTTTATATAATAACACATGGCAGTATTAATGTGAAATCACTAATAGAATGACATTCGTAAATGTTTTTGAAAAGGTTCTTATAAATATAGATATATACATAGATATAGATGGGAATTTTTACTTCTTACCTCCTTTAATCCTTTAACTCAATAAATGAGTTTCACATCCCCTAATAGGTAAGCAAACAATTGTAAATATTTTTTTAAAGAAGAGGACCAATAATGTTCTCCTCAACTTCCCCTCTTCATGAATCGAATCCACTACCCTTTTGGTTGAAGGTAAACATAACAAAAGAACAAATAATAATAAGTAATACATTTTTTTAATTGATCCCGCGTTTCAATTGAACATTTTCTTTCGGTTATAATTCTCCTAGAAAAGCCACGAAAAAATAAAAACAACACTAGAGGATGTCTAAAATGTGGTGCATGGACAAACCGTCAACACAGAACAAGTCCAAATACCAACAACTCCTTTCAACAAGAACAAGTCTAACATCTCTTTCGAGCCAAACAGTCCAACATCAAACAGGTTGATTGATGAGGGCTTTGAAACTATCTGAACTCAATCAAAAAATGATTGAGACAGATTGAAGATCACAATTGAATGGTGTATGAGTCGACCGCCAACACAGACGCATTCACAGACCAACAGCCCCCTGCAATAAACACAGCAAGCATCAAAGCCAATCTGAGCACAACAAACTCTGACCAAGCGAAGAATCCACAACCAGAGGATTCATCTGCGACTAGTCTTTGAGCAACATAATCAATGGCGTGGTGGCAACAACCGAAAAGCCTTAAAAACATTAGATCTCAACAGATTTGGACATACTAGATATCAAAGGCAAGAAACTGCATATCATTTATTTATTATATCCAAATTGTACGTTTTTTTATATAATAACACATGGCAGTATTAATGTGAAATCACTAATAGAATGACATTCGTAAATGTTTTTGAAAAGGTTCTTAGAAATGGATTCCTTTTTATAATAAATACAGATATATACATAGATATAGATGGGAATTTAACTTCTTACCTCCTTTAATCCTTTAACTCAATAAAATGAGTTTCACATCCCCTAATAGGTATGTAAAACAATTGTAAATATTTTTTTAAAGAAGAAGACCAATAATGTTCTCCTCAACTTCCCCTCTTCATGAATCGAATCCACTACCCTTTTGGTTGAAGGTAAACATAACAAAAGAACAAATAATAATAAGTAATACATTTTTTTAATTGATCACGCGTTTCAAATGAACATTTTCTTTCGGTTATAATTCTCCTAGTAAATCCACGAAAAAATAAAAACAACACAAGGGGATGTCTAAAATGTGGTGCATGGACAAACCGTCAACACAGAACAAGTCTAGGAACCAACAACTCCTTTCAACAAGAACAAGTCTAACATCTCTTTTGAGCCAAACAGTCCAACATCAAACACGTTGATTGATGAGGGCTTTGAAACTATCTGAACTCAATCAAAAAATGATTGAGATAGATTGAAGATCACAATGGAATGGTGTATGAGCCGACCGCCAACACAGACGCATCCACGGACCAACAGCCCCCTGCAATAAACACAACAAGCATCAAAGCCATTCTGAGCACAACAAACTCTGACCAAGCGAAGAATCCACAACCAGAGGATTCATCTGCGACTAGTCTTTGAGCAACATAATCAATGGCGTGGTGGCAACAATCGAAAAGCCTTAAAAACATTAGATCTCAACAGATTTGGACATACCAGATATCAAAGGCAAGAAACTGCATATCATTTATTTATTATATCCAAATTGTACGTTTTTTATATAATAACACATGGCAGTATTAACATGAAATCACTAATAGAATGACATTCGTAAATGTTTTTGAAAAGGTTTTTAGAAATGGATTCCTCTTTATAGTAAATATAGATATATACATAGATATAGATGGGAATTTTAACTTCTTACCTCCTTTAATCCTTTAACTCAATAAAATGAGTTTCACATCCCCTAATAGGTATGCAAACAATTGTAAATATTTTTTTAAAGAAGAGGACCAATAATGTTCTCCTCAACTTCCCCTCTTCATGAATCGAAGCCACTACCCTTTTGGTTGAAGGTAAACATAACAAAAGAACAAATAATAATAAGTAATACATTTTTTTAATTGATCACGCGTTTCAATTGAACATTTTCTTTCGGTTATAATTCTCCTAGTAAATCCACGAAAAATGAAAACAACACTAGCGGATGTCTATAATGTGGTGCATGGACAAACCGTCAATACGGAACAAGTCCAGGAACCAACAACTCCTTTCAACAAGAACAAGTCTAACATCTCTTTCGAGCCAAACAGGTTGATTGATGAGGGCTTTGAAACTATCTGAACTCAATCAAAAAATGATTGAGATAGATTGAAGATCACAATGGAATGGTGTATGGGTCGACCGCCAACACATACGAATTCACGGACCAACAACCCCTTGCAATAAACACAGCAAGCATCAAAGCCATTCTGAGCACAACAAACTCTGACCAAGCGAGGAATCCATAACCAGAGGATTCATCTGCGACTAGTCTTTGAGCAACATAATCAATGGCGTGGTGGCAACAACCGAAAAGTCTTAAAAACATTAGATCTCAACAGATTTGGACATACTAGATATCAAAGGCAAGAAACTGCATATCATTTATTTATTATATCCAAATTATACGTTTTTTATATAATAACACATGGCAGTATTAATGTGAAATCACTAATAGAATGACATTCGTAAATGTTTTTGAAAAGGTTCTTAGAAATGGATTCCTTTTTATAATAAATATAGATATATACATAGATATAGATGAGAATTTTAACTTCTTACCTCCTTTAATCCTTTAACTCAATAAAATGAGTTTCACATCCCCTAATAGGTATGCAAACAATTGTAAATATTTTTTTAAAGAAGAGGACCAATAATGTTCTCCTCAACTTCCCCTCTTCATGAATCGAAGCCACTACCCTTTTGGTTGAATGTAAACATAACAAAAGAACAAATAATAATAAGTAATACATTTTTTTAATTGATCACGTGTTTCAATTGAGTACAAAAGCGGTGTCCAATCAACCAGTTCTATGCCTCTGGAGTTGGATAATCTTGAGTAAATATTATTTAATGTTTTTGTTCCTCATTGATAAACTTCTGTGATTTATAATTTAATTTATTTGCAGAAGAGGGAAGAAACTCAGGTGCACACTTTGGGGAGAATATACAAATCAATTTATTGGTTTTATGTTTGAAAATCAAGATGTATCAATTATTTTCATATTTCAATTGGCTAAGTTTAAATTATATAAAGTTAATTTTCTTAATAAATTCTTACTTGTTTCAAATTAAAGTTTATTGTGTATATTAAAAATTGTTTGCAAATGTTTAATTTTTTTTATAATTTTGGACTTTTAGGAAAAATGGTAGTATCAAGCACAACCTATAATAATTCTAACTGATAATTAACGTTGATATTCCTGAACTTAAACAACTCGAAACCAGGTATTTTTAATATAAATCATTCTTATTCTATTCAAATTTTTAAGATAAAAACTAATTTATGTTTGTATTTTTATATTAGATATAAAGAAGACAGTTCAAAATCAAGTTCTCAATCATTGGCTAAGTCAATTACAGAAACAAGATACTCATTAGAAGATGACTTTCATTAGAAGACGTCTTCTTGAAAATGTCTACTTACAAAACAATCGCAGAGTTAAACAATTGCCAAGAGGTATGTTGTTGTGTACATTACCCACATGTAATTTTAGAAACTAATTTAAAAACTTCAGATGGTTCCTTTGTCACACAAGAGTATTTTCAGATGGTTCCTTTGTCACATATGGTGAAAGGCGCATACTATGAATCACAACGGTACTATCGTGGATGTCCATCAAAGAATTGTTTCGTTGGAGTTAGAGAGAAAGATGATTGATATCACTGTTGGAGACGTGAGGATGATTATGCTTCATTTGTCTTTTGGTACTTATGACTTCCTTTTTCTTCTTTTTTTTGAAAACCGAACTTCTTTCATTTTATTCTAATTTTAATTATAGAGTTATCAAGCATTACACTCATGTTGATGTTGGTGTGATTTAAATAGGTATAAGCTTCAAATTAAGATGGCTGATCACATCGATTCAACTATTTTTGTTATATTTGATGGTGAAATTGCAAAAAATTTAAAGAAAAGTGTTGTTGATCTTCAAGAGTCTTATGTTGCAAGGGTAAAATATTAAAGTTACACTTTTATTTTATTTTATTTTAAATTTCATTTATTGATTGATAATGTTGTTGTGAATACATTACTAAAATCTACTCCTTGACAATCATGGTGAAATTGATGAGTTATATCCTCGATAATCGGTTCTTTTAATGAACACAAGTTTTTGTTCAAGGTTCGGGTAAAAAAAAATTCTTCAACAATATGGAGCAAAAAAGTTTCACCGTATTAAAATTCTATTTGATGATTCATTAATAAGCAACGCTATTGGAATTTACAAATTGCAATAGGTCAGCTTAAAGTGGTGAATTTTTTTTTGTACAATAATTAATTATATTTTTCATATAAATTATGTTTTTTGATTTTTTTTTCCGAATGTACGGTGATTTTGAACAAAAATTAGTTATGATCCTTTTTCATTATTTTAGGCGTCCATTGCAAACTGAATGTTTTGAATTGTCTACTAACAATGACCACCTGACCAATACAATGAAGGTCGGTTATCTTAAAAAAAAATTAGAATTATCTTTTTAACGAAATTACTTTTTAATTTTTTTTTATATGATTACCATTTCTTAGACCCTCCATATGCGGGAGCTTTAGTGCATCAGGTTACCCTTTTCATTTATAACATGCTACTATATCCCGTGTTCAAAGTGAGATGAATTCTTCAAATCTAGATATGTGCATGTGCATAAAACTTTGTTTATAATAATTAACCCAGGCAACACCGGGTATCTACACTAGTTTTTTTTTTATAAAAAAGAAGACCAATAGTGTTCTCCTCAACTTTCCCCCTTCATGAATCAAATCCTCTACCCTTTTGGTTGAAGGTAAACATAACAAAACAACAAATAATAATAAGTAATACAATTTTTTTATTGATAACACATTTCAATTGAACATTTTCTTTCGGTTATAATACTCCTAAATAAACATATTTTTCTCTCATTTAAATAAAAAAAAACTTCCTTCACTTTCATAAAAAGTTTTCTTCTTAAAACTCATTAGCTTCTTATTCTTCTTTTTCATAAATAGTTATTTGAGGGTCCAATGTGATTTCACTTTGATTCATTATAAGCAAAGAGTATTTTTCTTTTACAAATATAGAAAAAAAAATTAATAGAAAAATAAATAAATTACAATTTTAAAAAATTGTAAATAGGAACATTTGTAGGTCTCCATATTGATCATAATTCCTTTTAGAGAATAATTTTGCAATTATTTATTTATTACGTCCACATTGTATTTTTTTTAATAAAATGACATGTGACAGTATTAATATGAAATCGTTAGTAGAATGAAATTTGTAAATGTTTCCTAAAATGTTCTTAAAAATCGATTCCGCAATATAATACATATAGATATAGATATAGATGAAAACTTTCACTTCTTAACACCTTTAATTCCTTAACTCAATCAAGTGAGTTTGATATCTCCCTATAGATAAGCAGACAATTGTAAACTTTTTTTTTAAAAAAAGAAGACCAATAGTGTTCTCCTCAACTTCCCCCCTTCATGAATGGAATACACTGCCCTTTTGGTTGAAGGTTAACATAACAAAAGAAGAAATAATAATAAGTAATACAATTTTTTAATTGATCACGCGTTTTAATTGAACATTTTCTTTCCGTTGTATTACTCCTAAATAAACATATTTTTCTCTCATCTAAATAAAAAAAAAAAACTTCCTTCACTTTCATAAAAAGTTTCCCTCTTGCAACTCATTAGCTTCTTATTCTTCTTTTTTTTATAAATAGTTATTTGAGGGTCCAATGTGATTTCACTTTGATTCATTATAAGCAATGAGTATTTTTCTTTTATTTTTAATAGTAAAATTGATAAATGAAAAGTGTTGATTTATAATTTATGAAAGAATAAGAGGCTTATTTAATGGCAATGGTAGCTTGACATATTTCATACCGTAATTCAAGTTGCAGTATAATTCAAACATAAAAACCAATGACCAATCTTGATATACTTAGACCTGCAGCTGAAGCGGGTAATATAGAAGATCTCTATGCTGTAATTGAAAATCACCCAACTATTTTGACGGATATAGATTCAAAACAATTTGCTGAAACTCCTTTGCATATCGCCGCAATGAAGGGGCATCTCCCTTTTGCCATGGAGGTTATGAATTTAAAGCCTTCCTTAGCTTTCAAGCTAAATAAGCAAGGATTCAGCCCAATCCATCTTGCCATGCAAGAGAAACGAAAGACAATGGTGTTGTGTTTTGTTGACATGAACAAGGATCTTGTCAAAGTTAAAGGGAAGGAAGGCTTGACTCCTCTTCATTATGCAAGCCAAATTGGAGAGATTGACCTTTTAGCTTACTTTCTGAAGGCATGTCCTGAATCTATTGAAAACTTGACTGTGAGGTGCGAAACTGCACTCCATATTGCTATTAATAATGCACAGTTCGACGCCCTAAAAGTACTAGTTGGCTGGCTCGAAAGAAACTACAGGACAGGTGCTATAGAGCTGGAAAATAAAATACTGAACCAGAAGGATGAGGCAGGCAACACTGTTTTGCACATTTCAGCTTCAAGAAGTGATCAACATGAGGTAATCATTTTTTTATTGGAAGAATTCAAATGAATACTTTTAAAGCAGGTTGGTGATTTGGAACTAGTACATTCTTCTGAATATTTTAGTATTGTTCATTGATTATTTATCGGTATGACAGGCAGTTCGATTGTTGGTAAACACTAAAATGAATTTGATGACGAAGAACTTTATGGAAAACACAGCATTAGACATAGCAACTATGGAGAGCAAGAAAATATTATGTCGTGCTGGGGCAAAACCTGGTACCAAAGTCACCGATGCTCCCACACTTGCACATAAACTAAGTTCAAAGACCACTATAATGGATAAAGTGTTAAATTGTGTGCATCGTGGAATAGAAAATATAACAGATGAGCAACGTAACTCTTTGTTGATAGTTGCAACCCTTGTTGCGACTGCCATCTATCAATCAGTATTAAGTCCCCCGGGTGGAGTTTATCAGGTTAATGCTAGTGACAAAAATTTGAACATCACTTCCTCCAATTCTACTATTTCTACCCTAGGAAATGCTGGAAAATCGATCTTGTCAAAAGTTCATTTCCTTTTCTTTTCATATGGGAATATGTTTTCCTTTTTGACATCAACTATATCGATACTTTTTTTGACTCCAACGGGGAAAGTAGGCAGTCCAATGTATATTCCAGTGATTTGGTTTGCCATTAGTTATCTATGTTCTATGCGATTGATATCCCCTACACATTTCAATACCGTGTTTGTTGAGATATTTTATACTTCAATTATATTTTTCAGTACCATTTTCTTTTATATTATGGCGTACTTAGAATTCCAGCATTGGATACATGCTAAGAAACTAAGGAGATCAGGGTTAAGGCATCACAATATAGGAGAAACAACAACCATGGTTGTGGTAAAGGACCTAGAAAATATGGATTCACAAATTTAAACAGCATGGAATGTTGCAAATTTCAATTTTCTGTCATTATTGGCATCATTGTATTAAGGCTAGGTGGTGGATGGTAGGGGGTTTTCCTTCTTTGTTGTCGTGACCGGAGCCTTATCTAGCTCGGTGGGGTTGGGTTCTGTTGGTTGTTGTTAACCTCTTCGGGTGTTTTCTGTGTATTTGGTGGCTGGAATGTTCCTGCCTTTTCTGTTGTTTAGTTGTAATAAAGTTAAGATGTTTAATTTTTTTTAATCATATATTTTATCTAATGTATGCATGTGTATTAACTGTTTTTTTGAGAGGATGTGTATTAACTCAATTTGAAATGGATTAATGATACAATAAATTGCAATCTTCGAGCCAGTGCTAAACTCCAAATTTTACTCACCAAATAGTTATTATTTTCTTGATCCCTTTCAAATGTAAACAGAGATCTATTTATACCCAAAATATAAAAACAAAATTTCATATTATTACTAAATTATAACAAACTAAGATAATAACTGAATTCCTATTATTATTAATTAGATCATAACAACTGTTGTTATGCATATTGTTACTAGATAGTAACATAACCCTTCGCTTTAGGATCTGCTATCCAACGTTGCTCCCTCTTGGTTAATGCTATCAATTAACATATTGTCCATTTTAATAAATAAGTAATTGTTCTTTAGAAGAAAATCGATTGCTCAACTTGATGTGTGATGGACTTTTGCAAAAACTACATTAGAAACATTGTTTCTGTATTGATGAGTCAAATAAATGTTTATGTATTGATAAATTTATTTATGATTTACAATTTAAAGGTATTATGGCGCAGTTTTAACACATCAAAAGTAAATATTTAGAGTGATTCTATATATAAGAACTCGTGCAATATCAATGTATTTCAATAACTAATATCTTTTAGGTAGACATTAAGGTTTGTTTGGGTAGCACATAAAGTGATCAAAACATTAAATGGAAAATACACTAACAAAGACGTATTGTTGCTGGAATTGGATTTCATTATCTATACATCTAATATATCATCTTAATCGATTATACACTTTCGTTATTTTAATTATACCTTCACTTGTCCTCCATGATATGTTTCCACATGTCTTGCAAATGATGAGAGACTTTTTTTGACCTATTAAATCTCAATGTCTCTCTCAGTTAATCGATACAATAACAATAAGCTCCAAGAGTGGGTTGTGATTGCAAATCTAACTATATGTCTAGCAACTAACATCTACAGATCAAATTATTCAACTTTTTAAATCAAAAGTTCAATTTTGAAGTTTCACATCTGAAAAACATTAAGAACATATACAACTTCATTGATATACAACATCTAAAAAGCATTTCAAATTCAGCATATAATTGGCTTTGTTCTCTCCCCTTAAGACTTCACACACGTCATGATCACAAGGATATTGATATTTGTGTCCCTGGTTGAGAAGCAGATGCTAAGCGAAGAGACCGACTTTAAGAGACCTTGATCCGCAAAATACTAGAGTAAGTTAATAGCACGATCTATTTGCATGTAATCAAAAAATCACTTATGTTGTGTAAATATATATGTCATTTGAAATTTGGTAGGATCTTAGGATCCATATTACAATCGCACGATTTGAAATCATGTTAACCTTCCCCGATCTTGCTTAGGATCTAGACTCTTGCTACCTTGACTTGTACGATATCATGAGAGAAGAATTTAAGAGAAATTCTGTAACCACAAATGAAAGTGTGCGACAATTCCCTTGAATCATTTACTGAAGCATATCGGATGTATTTATACAAGTGTGTAGTTTCCCTATAACTATAAGCTAAGCTATACACATGAAGCAATGTTACTTACATAGCAAGAAACTGCTTTTCTAACTACCCCTACATTTGACCAATACCAGTCTTTGATTTTATGCTCACCTTGTGCACCTTGCCACCATTCCCTCAACCACATCAATATCTTTGAGAATACAATTCATCAATTCTATTCAATGAATGTACGCGGCTACGATAAAATTGCACAAACTTTAAACATCTCACTTTTGCCATGATTATATATTATTAAAGAAGATCAGGAATCCATGATTATCTATGTAAGTTTTTTAAATGAAATTAAATGCAGAAATGTTAATAACCTTCTTGTATATCGATTTCAATGGAAAGTGGAGCCCAATTGAGCAATTTTGCAAATGCTCCTCTGGATTCTTGGTCCATTCATTCTTTTCTTTGCATTCAGTATCTTTGATTTCACTCTGGACATCTACAGTAAATGAGCATCTTAAGAGTTTTTTTGACCAAAGATATATTTAGAGTTGATCTCAATAAGGATTGTACTAGGTCACCTTGGATGAATTAAGAACTCATTGTGCGTTGATCTCTCTATGCCTATTATTTACTGTGTCTTATTATTTATTTTTTGGTTACAAAGGAAAGAAGAAAAAAAGCCAAGGTCTCACAAACCGAGTATCATTAGCATCAACGATTAAAAGGGGACCTAAATCCGTAGGGGGTTTCTACAAACTGTCAAGTCGACATTGTTTCTAGCACCCGTCTTCGCAAACCAGTCCGCACAAGAATTACCTTCACGGTAGATGTGAGATATATACACTTGCCAATTTACTGTGTCTTATTATTACCATTTACTACGCACTAGTAATTTCTTTCATTAAGACATCAACTCCGTTTTAATGTATTAAACTTGATTTTTTAATACTTTCAATCGATGAATAAAAAGTTTTCTTATCATTGTTGTATTATTTGTGCACCTAAATTTGTCATCATCAAACACTATTATTGTTATCTTGGGTTTTTCCCCTGGTGTATCATTAAGGCTATATAAAACAAATAGTAAAAGTTTTGGTAGAAAAATATAATGAGCTCTTGTAACCATCAAGAGCTTTATGTGATATCACAACTAAGTTCGAATGATCCATTGAGTGAATTAAGGAGACAAATATGATACATTGATATAGACATTCAATAACTATTCTAATATAAGGAAGGATATATTGCAAATTTTTGTACGTTACAGTATAAAATAATCAAACTATTTATTTATTTATTTCATGCTAAAAGTAAGACTAAAATTCTTAAGTTGATTTATACATTAATATTTAATTATACGATACTTTTAAATTTAATATTTTAAAATACATAATAATTAGTAAGGATTTCTTACAAGTAAACTTAACACAAAATTTTCTATATTATAAAGTGATCAAATAATTTTCTATCTGTTACATTGGAAGGAGGAGAATCATGACCAAAACTATCATGTTAGTTTATATAATGATCCTATTTATTTTTCCATTTCATATTGTATCAGAATTTGTTTGTAAGTTTTTTATCATCTTTTTCAATAACAAAATTCTTTTCCATTTTATTTTAAAAAATCCATATATACAATATTTCATTTCATTTTATTAACATTCCTTTTTTCATAATTTACATCACAGCTTTTCATATTTGTAAATTTGACATAAACTGTCCATGGCAAAGTTGTTCTCCCGGAAATATTCCGGCATGCATTTTTGGAGTGTGCTACTGCGTTCAGAGTTAAGTTCTCCGTCATAACATTTTTATTCTTATGACTTTTCTCATGCTTTGATGTATATTTCTTCTATCTTTCAATTTTTATTGCATTAGAAATGGATTACTTGTATTATGCAAGCGTTATCACCTTCAATGGCTAGTGATTATATATAGATATATTAAAGGATAAGTAAGATCTAGGTGGTTAATACATATGGACGGATCCAAACAGTTAGTAAAAGTGGGGCTAAAATTTTGAAGAAACAGCAATTTTTTCTATCATATGCAAATTTGCACATGTTAAGAAATTTAAAATGGTAAGTTTGTCTTGTAACTTGTGTATTTTATATTAAATATATATTGAGAAAAAACTCATGTCTCACATATGATAGATAAGACTCTTGATAAGAGTTTATATAGAGAAGGCAATCCTCACCTTACAAAACCGGTTCATAACGTGAGGATTGTCTCCTCTATATAAACTCTTACCAAGAGTCCTGATGTGGGACATGGGGGTTTTCCCAATAATATACAACTTTTTAATAAACAATTGGTGTTTTTCAATAAAAAGTTACTTCATTTGCGCATACGGCTCATCCATATCAAGCACATCAATATCATGCTTATTGCAAATTTTAATAACTTTAGATATAAGTTCTTCTCATTCTTCATTCCTCGTTTTTTATAATTATTTTTTGGTATCATTAACAAGTGACAAGACATTCAAAAGATCTTATTTTTAACATGTGTTTTATTTGTTAAAAAAAAAAGGAAAATTTTATGTGGAGCTTTAGCTCCACATAGCTCTCAAATGCATCCGCCCTTGTTAATACATCATTTAAGAAGCTTAAAACTGAGGTTTAAACCATAGAAACGTTATTGAATAAGCGATAAAGATATATAACCCAGTGTGGTGTTGCACTTCCAATGCGATATAAATCATGTCTTTTTAATCGTTATTTTCTCGAGTTAGTTTAACACCAAATATATGTGAAATAGTGCATGTTGATCATTCCATATATTGTCGTTTACTATATCATGTGATTTAATTTATACATCTATTATTTTTTATTCAAATATGTACGTTAATTTGTTGGAATGACTAGGTTCATCTACTTATACCTTATACCTTGATGTAAGATGCCTCTGAAAAAATTATAAATTCAAATAGATACAATTACGATCCTAAATTGCAAGATGAACAAATCAACATTTTTAGTTACAAAGACCATAGGCATGTGATTACCTTAATATTTAATAACAATTGTTCCTCCTTCAATTTGATTGTGTGTGTATGGAAAGAGAGATACGAGTTTCTATTATACTCTACAAAATTTTGTGTGAAGTCACAGTGTATGCAACAACATTGTAAAGTGGCTAGGAATAGGGTGTTTTTCTTATGTGAAGCATATGAGCTCGCATATCAGTCATACATCATTCCAATAAAAAAATGTTTATCAATAATAATTCCAACAAACAGAATATGATGAAATCATATAAATGATATTAAAAATATATTTCAATATTTTGACATCTATGTAGTACAAAATAATAAAAACTAGTAATGCTAGTTTACATTAAAAAAATCCAATAATCTCTCACTTGAACAAGATAAGTAAAATAAAACTATACCCCAAATTAATTACACAATATGTAATCTCACTAAAGAAGTCATTAATTGATTAAAATGAGTGTCATAGTGATATATGTCAAACAGAAGGTTTTTCATTCATATTTTTCTTTGTGTAACTTACAGAGTATATAGATATTACAGGAGGAATTTCAGGACATGTCAACCTATACAACTAGAAATCAGGGATTATACAACTAATTATAATAAATACTAGTGATTCTAATGATTCAGCTAATAATTACATTTAATATTGGTGATTCTAGTGACTCACGCCAACAATATAGAAATCATTCTGATAGAGATATTGATATCATATATACCATATACTTATATCTTAGTGACCCAAAAATAATATGAGATGTGAAATATGAAAAAGGTGGATTCTAGGAAATTATTAACCATGAAATTCCTTAATTAAAATTAACCTAACATCCGATTAAGATGTTTACCAAGATTTAAGAATATACACAAGCGCACACAAAAAAAAATATGAGATCAAAATTTCTAATGATGGTGCACCAAATATAATATAATAATCATAATGTCATATGTCAAAACGAGATTGATAGAAATAGTAGCAAGTGATTTATTTGAAAACCTCAAAATATAGTAACAAACATAATGTTACTACAGATGAGAATATATAATCTCCCACTAACTCAAGGTATCAAAGATCTTAGAAAACTTATGAGTTATATGATCTTCTCCCACATAAATAGAGAAGAATAAATGATCAACTATATTCTTTATCACAGAATGATCATGTCAACTATCTCACTCATTATTTGTATGTTATATTCTTGTACTCATGTACGAATTCAGGTTATTTTCCTCATGCTCATTAAAATTAATTGATGGAGCTTCGCATTTGAGATCAAAGTATTGGCTTATACACAACTTTATTTTTCATTTTTTTAGTATCTTTTGTTTAATTGTATTGTTTATTGGGATATTTGTACAACAGTAATAGAGTGATGATATTGGAGTGGTCAAGATCTTTTTATTCTTATTTGTTTAATTCTTGAGTTTGCAAACTTCTGAGTTATGGCATTATGTTTTAGAAATGTGAAAAGACAATGTGTATCAAATTTTGAGTTGTGACATTATGTTTTGGAAATGTGAAAAGTCAACGTGTATCAAATTTTAATTTATATGTTTTTAAAACCCTGTGTTTTTATTCGACCAAAAAAAAAACTTGAACATTTCCCTTATTTAATTAATACACATACTTTTGTTACAGGTGAAACATGATAATTTATGGTAGAAGATACCATGAAAGAATTGATTAGAGATTTTATTTCCTTATAATAGCACATGATAAACGAACTTCATAGTAAAATATTTTATATTTTATGCACTTTTAAGCCGTGTGACCTTTGTTGAAAGGGTCTTGTTAACGAGTGCCTCAAAACACTCTTTAAGCATTCTAAATTAAGTAATTATTTTTTAAAAATGTTAAAATTTTCAATTTTCAAAACACTTTATTACAGAAATTTTCATTAAAAGTTATCATTTAAAGTTCTAAACTAGTGCCCTGGGATACCAGTTAACATTTTCCTTATATAAAGTATCGTGTATGCATGTTAGTGAAAACAAAACACACCAAAATGATATTTATGAAGTAAAAATAAGAGTCACGAGTTTGAATTGTGACCTTTCGAGATTTTGGTCACTTGTCAAACTTGAGAAGATGTTTAGATCTAATGATCTAAAGTATGTATCAAAATGAGTTGATACTAGAAGAGATTGGATGATTGTGCTTGTGTTTGAACTTTAAAATAAAGAAGATAAAAGATAGAGAAGATGACACAATTAAGTTATCCTATATGGGCTAGTCTAGTCTCAAAACTTGTGAGATAATGGTGCCTGAGATACCCTCTTAGATGCTGTAAACTTTATCTTCTTTTCTGGTCTATCTAACCTTACAAGTTTGGAAAGCCTCTTCGGATTTTATTCACCACATAATCTACCTTTTAGACCATAAAAAGGATTAGTGAAGCTTCTTGTAACTGATTACACAATTGTTTATGATCTTGGTCTAACAATGATCAACTTAATCTGACAATGACCTTTCTCTCAAAGTTTGATCGGATCACAGTGAAGTGAATATGTACTTTTCAAATACACTTAAAGATATATCAAAGATATTGTGGAGGACTGAGTATATTTGTGATTGTTATCTAAAGTTTGAGAAAGAATCTCAAGTTTGAAGATGTTTTTGATCTTTTTAATGCAATCTTGATTTTTTTTGCATTCGATCATTTTGGGATCTGATTCTGATGCAGAATGAAAATTTTTGGGTATGAGAGAGATTTTTCTCTTTATTTGAATGATGATTCCCGTTATAAAGCTTCAATTGTTTGGAGAAAGCAATATTAATGTTATTTATTCGACTTCTAATTACAAAATTTATGTATTTTTATGTCATTTAGACGCACAATTTTGAATTATGAAAGGGATGGAAATACGAGTTAATGGCTGGTAAGATCAATATTAATTTGGTCAATAATCCAAATACGAACAATTAACATGTTTAGCATGTGAATGGAATGTTTCCATTAACTATATCATTTATGACCTTAAATTTTTGGTCATCAAGAGAGAAAATAATACAAACAATTTTGAATTCTAAATGAAGGGAAAGATGAGTTAGTTAATGGCAATTAAGATCAATACTAATTTCGTCAATCATCCAATTATGAATAATTAGAATGTTTAGAATATGGAAGGGATGTTTCTATTAAATGTATAATTTATTCCTTTTAAATTTTTGGCCATCAAAAGGGAAATTCATTTGAACAATTTTTAATTCTGAATGGGAGGGAAAGATGAGTTAATGGTAGTTAAGATCAATATTAATTTGGTCAATCATCCAATTATTAGCCGTTAAAATGTTTAGCATATGATAGAAATGTTTCCATTAAATGTATCCTAGTTGGCCTTAAATTTGTGGCACTCAAGAGGGAAATTCACTTGAATGATACTCTCTTCGTCCCTTAATGTAGACACTCATTGTCTTTTTCACATTTCTTAAGAAAAGTTGTCAGTGTTATTAATGTGTCTGTTTTATGTGTTAATATTACGAAATTGTCTTTTGTTTATATGTGTATTAAATTTGACTTTTCATATTTCAAGACAAAATAGTAGTATTAATTAGGGGTATGTTTAGGAAAAATAATAATAAATGCATCTAGTAATTTGAAAAGGGGATTATATTTAGGGACAAAAATAAAATCAAATGGGTGCTTAGATATAGGGACGGAGGGAGTATTATGGTAGGGAAAATCGATTTAATGACAATTAAGATCGATATTAATTTGGTCAATCATTCAATTATGAGTCAATAGAGTGAATGACATATGTAAGGAATAATTGCATAAAAGAACGACAATGTGGAAGTGAATATGCGAACTTAAATGCAATATAGTGGGAAAGAATTTTGAATTTGAAAATAAATGTATATGAGTGTTATAGGAAGTTTTTAGAGGAAATTTGTTCCTATACAAATAGATCATCAACCATGACTTTGACATTGTGGATTTATGACATTGAAATGATAATTTCAATTGAGATTTCAGATAAAGATACAAATCTTATGTTGTCCAACATCGTTACTGTATTCGTGATTCATGGTCCATGTGGCAACCAAAATCAAAAATCTCCTTGCATGAAGAGTAAGAAAGGCATGAAATACTTTCCAAATAAATATGGTGATCATATTATAATTGATCAAGATGGATAATATCTATTAAAAATTGCAAATGTTTTGAAGATAACATGCATGTTGTGTCATTAATAGGACATTGTTGTTAAAGTACAATGCTTATTAATATAGAATGGTGCAATTAATCACGGACAATCAAATATCTCTTTAAACAAGTGAGCAAATGACATAATCATTGATAACACGCAAAATATACATCTAATTAACTTAAATTTCATTTGTTTTAGAGTCATTTGTCGCGTTTTGCGTGGTGTAGAAGCAAAAACAGAAGAAAAATGTTGAAAAACCACGTGTGACGGGCACCGAAGGGTCCATGATGGCTGTCATGCTCAAGTATTGTGAAAACTGACGAGATAACTGCCATACAAGTAGACGCCCATCAGCTACACAGAATCCAGTTTTTCTATATTACTATGAAAAAAATTTCTGCAATCCAACCGATTGGGGCACTTATTATGCATGACTTTGGGAGTTTTCAGTTGTAAAATTATGCTATAAAAAGGACCAAAACACTCAGTTTATGTATCTTTTAGCTACCGCAATAATAATATAATTTCAGAAACCCTATTTTATGCAATTTTTAAATTCCAGTTCTATAATATATTCTTTTAAAATTCCATTGCCACTGTTAATTCAATTTCAATCGTTAGGGAAACAAGTGAATTTGGTGATACAGATAGCTTAATTATGTTGACAGAATTTAACAATCCTGCTAGTCGTCTGAAAAAAACCTCCTTGAATAGGATTTTAAGATATATTCCTTTGTGTGAAGTCACTGATTAGCTGATTTGGCGCTGGTTAAATGAGATGATGAGTCAGCAAAAGATGATTTGAACTGACAAAAATGACCATTATGCCCTCTTATTCTTCTTCTTCCCTCACATGCCTTCTTTACCCTCTTCACTCCAGATTTATAATCTTCTTCTTCTTTATCCTCTTCACTTATCATCAACTCTAAGGGTCTGTTTGGCAAGGCTAAAAAGGTAGCTTATAGTTTATAGCAGATTGCTTATATTTTCACCACGAGCTTGTATCTTATTTTACGAGATTATAGCTTCTTTTTCAGAGGTTATTCCAAGTAGGATTTAAGCTAATAACTTCTAATTATTGTTTTTTCTTCCACTTTTCCCCTTACTATTTTATCTAAAATTCCTTTTTACCCTTTGTAATTTATTACAATCTTTCAATGGTGAAACAATTTTCAATCCCATTTTTTTCACATGATTTTTTTTTTCATTTAGCAATACAAGTATTTTTTTTTCTTCCACGGTACTTTGTATTGATTGAGTTTTAAGTAATCTCTTATTCCTTAAAGTTAACCCGAACGCAAAATGTTGTCCTAAATTTAACCTAACTTCAATGATTAATTTTACTGTATTACCCCTATTTAATTAACCCTATTTAATTTAATAAAAATGTTATTTTCAAATACTTCTGAAATCTCTTATCTCTTATTTAACCCGAACGCAAAATGTTGCCCTAGATTTAACCTAACTTCAATGATTAATTTTACTGTATTACCCCTATTTAATTAACCCTATTTAATTTAATCAAAATGTTATTTTTAAATACTTCTGAAATAAAAAACAACAGATCACTCCTAAATCTAATCCAATCCTATTTTCGCTCCTATTTTTTTGAAATTAGATCGCTCCTATTTTTTTTTTTAAAAACAGATCGCTCCTATTGATCCAATCCTTACTTAACAAATTATCCTATTTTCCTACCTGATATGATACAATACAATAATTATGTTAATGGATCTCTTTCTTACACTCATTTAACGTCTCAACACTTTAGTCATTGGGTAACATTTTATAAGATAGATAGTTTATTTAAGACATAAATATCTTAAGTATTAATTAATACAAATTTTATTATGCATTAAGAATGTCTTTTTATGTCATTTTACTTACATTCATTAGCTAGTTTAACCGCTGATTTTTTCAAACATTTTAATTAGCTTATCAACTATCAATCATCAACTATCAGCTATCAGTTATAAGCTATCAGCAATCAACTATCAGCTATAAACTATAAGTTAATAGTTATCCGCTATTTTTACCAAAGAGTCCTAAATCTCTTAAACCCATATTGAAAAGAAGAAGAGAGAAATCATGGCTAACATCATCTTATCTCACCACCGCCCCCTCCTCCGATCCCACCACTTCTCTATCATTAAACCTAAAGATTCTATATCATTAATGTTGGCCAAAGCTTCTCTATTATCAAACCCAAAGCTTCTCAAAAACATATCAACGCCAGCCAATTCTATCTCAAATCTAAAGCTTCAAATCTTTTTCCATTGTACTACTTCATTCCCGCCCACTAGACCGACATCGGGAGAACACAATACATAGCTGCAATATTCTCAATTTAGTCTTTTCTGTTGTCGGCGCCGTTGAATATGGGTCCCACACTAGCGAATGGAAATGGTGTTGGGGATTTGAGGAATTGAAACATGATTTTGCTTCCTCTTCCATTCGATTCATTTTCGTTGTTCTTGGTTTTTGCATTCTTTCTTATGTGTTTGGACTTTGGATTTTTCTCAACTGTTTTTTACATAACTCTAAATTCCTTCGATCAAAGTTTGCATTGTTGGATTTGAGTGATTGAAAGAAATTGGTTGTAGAGCGGTTGTGTTGATGTGTTTTGGTTGTAAAGATTGATTGTTCTTGACATATGTGTTTTTTTCAAGGTGAGGTAAGACATTATTGATGTTGTTACACTTTTTCTACAAAGATTTGAAATTGAAACCTTAACCAAAATGAAAGAGAGAATGAGAGAAGACGAGCCAAAGAAGAGGAAGTTTTATTTGAGAAGATGAGTTCGGGGGCATTTTGCCTATTTTGTTTTTGGCTAAAGCCTTAGGGGTATTTTTGCCAGTTCACACCATCTTTTGCTGATTCGTCATCTAATTTAACTAGTCAGCACTGCCAAGTCAGCTAATCAGTGATGTGGTTATAATTAACTCGGTTGAGGGACCAAACTTTAAGTGATTAGTAATTGTAGTAACGTTTTGAAAAAATTAGTAAATTCATGAACCAAACTTTAAATGACCCATATTTGTAGAGATTAAAGGTAAAAATAAGCCTTTAAACTATTCTATTTATGATTACAATTTTATCTATTATATAAATTTTTAATTAAAAAAAATAACTAAATCTTATTATATAGAAACGATTACACTATAATATGAACAATATAAGTAAAATTTATATTTCAAATGGTTTTCCCTAAAAAAAATGGTTTAAATTTATGATCAAATACGATAAATAAACATACAATTAACCTCCCCTAAAAAAACATAAATTAAAAAAAACATAAAACCGTAAAGATGAGTGGTTAATGTACATCTTGACCCTAATACAAATACTGTCTCATAATAAGTGACTCTTATGTAAAGAAATATTGTCTCAAAATAACTTACCTATTTCACTTTTTAACACAGAATTAATTACTCTTTTTCTTAATTATAAATTTAATTAATACTACTTTCATCTCTCTTAATTCAATACATTTCACTTTGTATTTATGATAATGGTGAATGCACTAATACTTGATAAGAACACCTAAAACTATTTTTCTCTCTCTTTCACTTATACATTTTTTTTAATATATTTGAAATGAACAAATGACTCGTCTAATCTGAAATAGAGGGAGTATAAAGTTTTCTATTGTCACTAACATTAATTTCAGTCAAAAGTCAAAAGCCAACTTTGATTAATTTTTTAGTCAAAAAAAAAACTTCAATTAATTTGTGTCAAAATGTTTACTTAATTTATTTTTTTCAAAAAAAAAAAAGTATTTTAAAACTTTACAAGGCATCTTTGGAGAAGACCTATAAATAGACCTCGTTTCAATTCGAATCTAAGCAACTCAACGCAATCTTCTCTTTTTGATGATTTTTCTTTCTACTTCTTATTTGTAGTAAGCATTTTCTTTTCTCTTGTAATTATTTCTTGTTTTATTTTTCTTCTCGTGTTCATAACTCTTGATCCTATTTTCAGAAACCTTGCTATTCGTGGTTTTGCTGAACAACAAAATCTTCAATAATTATTTAATTTTTCTTCATCGAATTCTACCAATGTAGGTTCGTGTCTTCATCATTAAGTTGAATGTTTTTCGCTATGTATGTGTTTTCGATTTAATGTATCCATATGTAATTCATAGTAAGTTGTTAAAATATAGACACGGGTCAGAAACTGATATAACATTGACACGTAAATTAGTAATAAGTTGAGAAAATGAAAGTGCTCGTATATAAATGTATATGTAGACATTGATGATAATTTGATTATATTGATCACACATGTCACTATGTTGGTGTCGGACACCAACACGTATCCAACACACGGACATGCTTTTAGTTTGAAGTGTTAGTACTTAGTACTTACTACATTGTTTATCTTTTGACTCTCCTTTTTTACAGTTTGTTTTGATTAATCATGAAAATATGGTATGAAATTGGTTATAAATTATTGGATTTAAATTAATATTCAACTTAATTTTCATATTTGGAACACTAAGATAATATCACCCTTGTTTTAAGACAAGTAATCATTGGATAAACTAATCAACCATTTCAAGTTTTTCATTGTGCTTCTTCTATATAACCAAAGGGGTGGAAAAGGTTTTGATTGTTTTTGTATCAGCTGTTTGTGGCTATGTTAAGTTGTATATCCACTGTTGTTAAGCAGGTTTGGATGATCTAATGGAAACCAAAGGAGGAAAGAAGAAGTCCAGTAGTAGTAAATCATCATTCTTCTACGAAGCTGCCCTCGGCTACACTATTGAATACGTTCGTCCAAACGGTGGAATCAAGAAGTTCAGATCAGCTGCTTACTCCAACGTAAATTCTAAGATTAAATGATTCCGATTCTGAATTTGTTGGAAACTAGTCCTATTTGATTAATGACTTGTGCTAATACCTGTTTTTGTTAATTATGTGCAGTGTGCTAGGAAGCCATCCTGATCTACTTTTGCTCGAAACGTGTTTTCTTAGTTGCGTTTATTTTCGTTAGAATTTTAATAATTCAGTACTATTCTTCAAACGACGTCTTTCCAGTCTCTATTTTTGCAATTGTGCTGTCGTTGTTCACTCCTTTCGGGTTCTGGTGGTGTGCATTTTCTTTTTCTGAAACAATATGGCTATGACAGTTTCTGCAATCGGTTTTGAAGGCTTTGAAAAGAGGCTAGAGATATCATTTTTCGAACCGGGAGTATTTTTGGACCCTGAAGGAAAGGATCTTAGATCTCTAACAAAATCCCAGTTAGATGAGATTCTAGCACCTGCACAATGCACCATTGTTTCCTCACTATCAAATGAAAAGGTTGATTCTTATGTTCTCTCTGAGTCCAGCCTTTTTGTTTATCCATACAAGATCATAATCAAAACCTGTGGTACTACCAAATTGCTGCTTTCAATCCCACCAATATTGAAGTCATCCGAGGCACTTGGACTCACTGTTCGATCTGTAAGATACACCCGTGGAAGTTTCACTTTTCCAAATGCTCAGTCCTTTCCTCATCGCAGCTTCTCCGAGGAAGTAGCAATACTTGATAGCTACTTTGCGAAGCTTGGAACAGGAAGCATGGCTTATGTTTTGGGCGGTTCAGACAGCACACAGAAATGGCATGTTTACTCCGCTGCTGCGGAGTCTGTGAGCTTATTCGACTCAGTTTATACTCTGGAGATGTGCATGACCGGTTTAGACAGAGAGAAAGCATCGGTTTTCTACAAAGAACGGTCTAGTTCAGCAGCCCTGATGACTGCAAATTCCGGTATCAGAAATATTCTTCCGGACTCTTGGATTAGTGATTTTGATTTTGAACCGTGTGGTTATTCAATGAATTCTATAGAAGGAGCTGCTATTTCTACAATTCATGTTACTCCGGAAGATGGTTTCAGTTACGCAAGCTTTGAAACATGTGAGTATAATTTGGAGCTAGTGAATCTGAAACAATTGGTTGAGAGAGTGTTGACTTGCTTTCAACCTAATGAATTTCTGATAGCTGTGCATGTGGACGTTGCGAGCAATTCATTCGAGCAGAACTGTTTGCTGAATGTTAAGGGATACTGCCGCGAAGAGAGGTGTTACCAGGAACTTGGTAGAGGTGGCTGTGTTGCCTTCCAGAAGTTCATAAAGACTTCTGACTGTGGTTCACCCGTTTCGACTCTACAATGCTGGAAAGAGAAGCTCATCCATAAGTTCATCCCGAAATTCATCAAAACTTCTGATTGTGTTCCTTTTACTTAAGGTGGTTGTCTTTTATGGTTTTTGTGTTCTTATGTAAAATAAAGTTTGCCTTTCTGGCCTTTTTCTTATGGTACTTGTTTGTCATTTAGTCATTGGATGCGTTGAGTTATCCATCGTTGGATGTTTCGACATTTTAAATCGTCGTTGTTATTTTCATTAAACTGTTGAATTGAATAAATCAAGCATAATGTTTAAGTACATCTTTTGGACTTCTTGATTTTTCACTATATATCGAACCTTGTATGCATATTTGGTCGTTCTAGTTGGTCCCTTGTTATTATCATGTACAAATTAAAAAGAATAATGTAATGGGATGTACTACAATGTGTGACCTTCATAGTTGCATTGTTAAATTAAAAGAGTACTATACAAGAAAGATGTGACTCTAAACACTCTACAACTTATTATTGCTGCTCATGTCTACAACTTCTTTTAAGCGATTGGAGACTATACAAACACTTTTGTCTCAACCAGGTTCAAATCCTCGTGGAATTGTTGTCTATTGAATGAATTTGCTTTTAATGTATAGAAATAAATCAGATAAATTCAAGAAATTTGTCAAAGAAATATTCAATCAAGTGGTGTTTTGAATACATGTTTATGACTTTTGCTCTTTGAACAACGCATCAAGTTAATTAAGGAGGTTTGATTATTTTGTGCAAGATAAAGTCTTAAGAAAGCAACTTCTAAAGTGTTGGCGAAAGAGAAATAAATCTTCCACCAAACAAGTAAAGTCCAACCTCACAAGTTAATATCTCATCTAACCAACCATTTATTGACACGTTATACCTTACTATGCTTGTAATCTTCACTTTAAATATTCTCTTATATGCCATAACCCTTATTATAAGCTATAGTTTGCGTTTAGGCCACAACAAAATTATTTAATGAAGGCAAATGATATCTTAGCTTTCCCTCATCATATTATTATTGATCTTGCTTCTTCCTAGACCAAAAAGAAGGGGAAATTAAAGGAACCTGTTCTTTAAACAAGGCATGCCTTCTTTTAATAATTACTTTCAACACCCCCCACTTCTTCTCTTTCACAACCATGGAAGAAGATTGGAACATGCTTGCTGCTGATTGTGTTGTCATATCATGCTGCTGCCAATGCTTGGTGCTGCAAATTCTTGTACTTGTGTTGCGAAAGATGGCGAGGAAAACTAGAGAATATGGTAAGAAAATATTTTGCCAAAGGAAGGGGAATTATAGAGGGGTGCAAAGAGAAATGGGATCTTATAGAGATGTGATTTTGAGAATTCAAGAAGATAATGCACTTAAAGATGATGATGTACACAATTGTGGTTGTTGTATGGTTGAAGTTGAGAAAGTAATGGAGGAACTTTGTGAGAAAGGAGAGTTTGGATTTGGAAGCTTTGGGGGTAGGAAAGAGCCATGGAATTTTCCTAAAGTTGTCAATGATCATTTTGATGATAGTTTTGTAAGATATCAAATCATTGATTTGGGGCCAACATAGTGTGACGGTGGATAGATAACTGAATCTCTTAAGCATGTGGTAATTAGTTTGATCTTTAATTGATGTGTATAGAAGAGTTCTTGTTGAAAGAACTTAACCGATTAAACGAATCTCAGAGTTCCCGAAGATTAATCTCTAGCTTTTGGGTGGGGAATACCTTAAGAGAAAAAATGATCTGGTTGGTTCCTTAAGCTATGCTTAAAATTGCCACACATATGCCAAAAAAGATCATTCTAGTTACTAAGGATACAACTCATACTTCACAAATGTCTAAGATCAAATCTTACTATACCAATGTGAAAATTTGGTTGATGTTCTTTAAGTCTTCAAGCATTTCCTGACCTTGATAGTACTTACTAATATTGTTGAATGATTCTTTTGGGCTACTAATATGGTAGGACTTAATATATATATACCTCGTTGCGTAAATAATCATGACTTATGAAATGCTTATACTAATATGTTATAGAATTTTTTTAAAGGAAATATGTTATAGATTAGATATTACAAATCTCTGTTTCAAAATATTTTGCAGAATGTAGTAATTACCTGTCTTTAGCACTTTTTTTTGTTTTGTTACGGTCTTTAGCACTTAATTTGCCGTTTATACTCGTTAGAAAATACAGGTTTATACCAAACAAATTAAATTAAATTAGAGCAAATAGTCACTTTATTCCTTGATTATGCGGCTCGCTGTCACATAGGCCCCTGACTCAGGATTAAATACAAATAAATCTCTGACTCTGCACTTCCGTTATCACTTTAGTCTCTGACGTTATTCTGCTAAGTGATGATGTGACATATGAGGTGTCACAATGATAATAAGTATGCACAGTCATGGACTTAAAATGAAGTTGGTTTTTAACGGATGATTGATTTTGAACAAAGGAGAGAATTAGATGACATTTAGGGGCTTGAGATTTAGAGATTTAGGAATTTGAGATTCAATCTGGAGATATTGATTTTACTTTCACTTTAGTCTCTGTGACACCTCATCACTTAACAAAATAACTTAACATCAGAGACTAAAGTGATAACGGAAGTACTAAGTCATAAACTTATTTATATTTAATCTTGAGTTAGGGACCTATGTGACAGCGAGCTGCAAAATCAGGAACTAAAGTGACTATTTGCTTAATTAAATTATTAGATGTGTGTTCAGCGCAGCATTAATCGTAAGACAGTAAATCATTATTCTGCTTTTTTCTTTACAATTTTTTCTATATGCTACAAATAGGCGAAAAGAAAGAAATAAGACCAAAAAAAAAATTACATAGAGTGTTATGAGAATTAGCTCAAGAACAAATATGAAATACACAAATGGCTAGTTTGTCTAACAATCAAATATGAGGTTTGTTAGAAGACACCTATTAGTTTTTATGTGAGAGTGTTTTAACAAGCTATACATTAAGGTGCATTTAACTATTTTTTAGTTATAACTTGCTAAAACACACCTTCTAAAAAATAAGTGGGTGTATTCTAGCAAATGCCTATAGAAGTTGCTAACATACACCCACTTATTTTTTAAGAAGGTGTGTTTTAACAACATTCACCTTAAAGTGTATTTAACAACTTTTTAGTTATATCTTTACTAAAACACACCTTAATAAAAACCACTAAGTGTATCCTAGCAACCCCCATCAAATATTATCTATATAAAAGAAATAGTCAGATATGATTAACATGCTATAAGCATATATAATTTAGAGTAGTGATATATGTTCAACTCTTTGGTACAACTTTTATGACAACTTTGGTTTTCTCTCATTTGATTGGTCAAAAATAATAAAGAGATAGAAAAAGAAAGAGAGAGAATAAGAGTACTTATTATAATATTTTAATAAAAGTACTTATTAACAACTCAATGACTCCAATGGGAGTACACTAATAAGGACTTCAATGAAAAGTACTTAAATAGGTCTCACTAACTTTACATCATTAAAAAAAATAATTTATTTATTAAATTATAAATTACCTCATAATATTTAATTATAATCCTTAAAAAAATTATAAAATATTTATTTATTCTTATGAACTTAAATTTCTGTCACATTTGCTAATAATTTTGAAAATGGAAAAATTAACATTACAAATTTTACATTCCTTCGTTAAAAAATAATAATAATAATTTGCATGAATTATATTTTATTTAGAATGGTGACAAATAGATAAAATAATATTTAAAACAACTATTAATTTTTTTTAAAATCAAAACAATTATTAATTATTAAAATATTACTTCTTTTGTAAGCGGAACTACATAGTACATGTTTTATTACTTCTTTTAAACGTGGGACTCGTTAGTTTCCTAGGAGGGAGGGAGAGAGAGAGAGAGAGAGAGAGAGAGAGAGAGAGAGAGAGAGAGAGAGAGTCTTTATATAGTTACTCGTTCCTTAATAGAGACTCATTTTTTCTTCCTCTAATGGGTGGTCTTTAACAGGGAGTGGTCCTTGTTAAGCCTTAAAAACAATAATGTGATGGACTAATTGGATAAACCCACATATGACCAGATTTAAAGCTTGTATTTAAACATGATTTTTTTGTGATTGTTCTATAGGCTCTTCAAATTGCTCAATCTCTAAAATCAGTGATTGGATCGTAGCTTCTAATAGATTTTGTATGATCGGGAGATACAATCTGATAAATTTGAAAGGTTTTAGAGCAATGTGAGGGGTCTATAAAGTATTTACCTGGTTTTTTTAGTCAAGTCTAGTAAAGTGTGAAATAGATTGGTCCAATACGATTGGGTAGCCCGCTTAAAAGCAATATAAAATGAAAAATTCTTTTTTCACCCTCCATACTTCTCGTGTGCCCTCCGTTTTGTCCATTTTACTCAGTTCGGATTTTATAATCCAAAGCGTATTTGACGTTTTTCAAATTATAAAATCCAAAATGTACACTTCACCCTTTCAAACCATGACCTCTGGAAATTCACACATGGTTTAAAAAAAAGGTTTCAGATTATATAATTTGGTGCGTGTTTTCGCGCATTCGGATTACGTTTAATGGAAATATTACGTTCTCGTTGGAGGTTGTAGGCACTTTGTACAGTGGAGTGACGAGTATTGGTTCCAATCCACCCTATTGCATCTGGGCCATCTGTGTCCGTTGGTGCTGGAATTGCCACCACTTGATTCATCATGTTGTGAGGAAGGTGAGTGGCAAGAAAATTGATATCCCAATCTCCGACACATGTTAGAGCATCTTTAACTGCAAGGATAGTATCAATTGTTTGTTGAGTACACATGTTCATGAGAGAATGACCAGTACACATTTATTTATCCAACCAAAAATTTATATGCATACCATCTCCTAATTTCCAAACGACATGGTTCTGGAACTTGTCCCAAATACTAGCTAAGGACTTCCACAAGGCAAGTCATAAGGTTGCATGCTGATAGAAACCCAAAGATCTTTATCTCTACCATACTTATTATAAAGGACTTTGCACCAAAGATCATCTAGACTATTGCTCATGTTCCACAACATTTTCATAAGAAAGGCGCTCCATTCATTTGCTGAGGGCTCCTAATACCTAGACCTCCATCCATCTTAAGCAAGCAACAAACTTCCCAACTGATTAAATGATGCTTACGAGTCTGGTCATTGCCACCCCCACAAGAAACATCTTTGTATTTTCTCCATCTCATCACACAAAGTCTTGAGAAGCTTTACATACTGCATGTAATAGTAGGGAATGGAACTAAGAGATTTACAGAAGGTAAGTCTTAGGAATGGAAGAATTTATATTTGTTATTTTTTTTTTGAAAGATAATTTATTGGTATAGTGTGTGGGTCAACATATATTGACCAATAATTTACAGACCCGATTCTTATTAGTATGACCTAAACTAAACTCACGGCGGAACAACCCATAGTATTAATTTTAGCAAATGGACATAATTTACCCTTAGTCCAATATTTACCTAAATATAGCTTTTTCCACGCAATGGAAAGGATGTTCCCAGCAAAATTGGTGAAAAGCAAATTACTCATCCAAATCCATGGCCATGGTTCATCCTTGACTTGCGTTATCATAAATTCATTTAATATTCATTTATGACTCAAATTCGGTTTTATGTACTATGCATTTATAATTTAACCAACGAAGACGCGTTTTCTCTCAAGCCCTTTTGAACCATTCCAAATTACCGATCAAATATATCATTGTCACACCTAGCACATAACAATACACCCAATTCAAACCCTACATTATCTTCATCATCACCAAGCAAAACAAACAAAAAAACAAACCACCATTCAAAAACATCAAAACCAAAGCATTAACATAAACAAAACAAAACAAAAAACATTAGATCTATCAATCATTTTTCTCTCCTCCTCAAGGCTTAGGCCTTCACCAACCTATCACCATGTCAATGCTCCAAACCGATGATCAAATCAAACAATTAAACGACATATTCAAGCGTTTTGACATGGATTCCGACGGCAGCCTAACCCACCTCGAGCTCGCGGCACTCCTCCGGTCCCTCGGCATCAAACCAACCGGCGATGAACTTTATGCCCTACTCAACAACATGGACAACAATCACAACGGATACATCGAATTCGACGAGCTTGTTAATGCTATTATGCCCGACATGAATGAGGATGTTCTCATCAATCAAGAACAACTTTTGGAGGTTTTTCGTTCGTTTGATCGCGATGGTAACGGTTACATCACTGCGGCTGAGCTTGCCGGATCCATGGCAAAGATGGGCCATCCTCTAACCTACCATGAGCTTGCTAACATGATGGCTGAAGCTGATAGCAATGGTGATGGTGTTATTAGTTTCAATGAGTTTGCTACCATTTTGGCTAAATCTGCTGCTGATTTTCTTGGTGTTAAGGTGCAATAGATATATGATTAATCAACCTTCTTGATGAAAGTTAAATCATGGAGTTTTATTTCTGAAACCTTTTATTGTTTTTTCTCTAATTGTTTTTAGGTTGTTGGTGTTAAGGAGGAAGAAAAAGATTAAAAAAAAAAATTGTTGAACCATAAAAAAGAATTGAAAAACATAATTAAATATGTTCGACATGAAAGTTGACTACTAACTGTTGTAAATGTAATTTGTATATATCTATAATCAGTTTTTGGGATGCAGTTGTTATTGATCTAAATCTGTTAATTAGAATTTAGAAATGAATGCGATGGTTTCTTTGTTATTTACTAGCGTTTATTGTTTATTTTTCAACTTGCTAGAACTTTGAAGACTTTTCATGCATACAAGTAGATGAAATATATTCCCTCAAAAAAAAAGAAAAAGTAGATGAAATATATAAATTGACTTGGAAGACTTTTCATGCATACAAGTAGATGAAATATATATAATTGATAATTGACTATTAAAGAGAGGATGAAACAACGTCAACGAGTAGGTGATACACAATGAGGAAATGATTTTTTTTACAAACCAATTGATTCTTTTGTTCCCTTATGAAAAATTGATTCTTGAAATTGTAGATAAGATCAATCTAGTCCACGCATTATGGATGCTCCAAAATGATTTATGAAAATTGTTAAATTTTAATCAAATCCATCTTTGTTAGTATTTGTAAGGACTAGAACGATATTAAGTTGTGTGGGTTTTGCCTTCTTTTTGAAAGGAAAAAACGATATTCGTGTGATAAATGCATTTCATAACACATTGAAATAAATGAATGTCCCTACATAGATTAGATTGATCGATCTGGTTGGTAAGAACTAAGAAGTTTGTTTACACCCCCATTAGAGAGGAGTTCACATGCTTCATTTAGATAATGGAGCAGAAATAAGAGGGAGAGGGAGAATTGTGATTGAAAGTGGTGGATGGAGTTTGACAGTGGTAGGCGACGAGAGAAAGAGGGAGCAAGAGGACGTGATGTTTTTTATTAAACAAACACTTGCTTTTTAAACTCTATAAATTAATAATGTCAGGACTGGAGAAATTTATTAATTTAGAGAGTTATTAATTTAAAGAGTTTTTAAGTAATTATACAGTACATATCAAACAAAAAGGCAAATTAGTCTATGTCTCTTAGAATTACGTTGCAGCGAACCTTGGGACTCAACGTAAATTAGTAACTACTGTGTTCATATGCATTGGAAAAATACAATACAAAAATACAACACGTGAGCTATTGGATGCAATAAGAAGAGTTAGAGATGAGCTCCAAACAGACTTGAATTTTAAAGGAAAAGAGACAACTATTGAATCATATTTCAATAGAGTGTAATATTTTTTTCTTTTCAGTTTCTATGAATTATTAATTTATGATTTTCTTGGGACCGAAAATTATAAAGGGATCTCCCGAAAAATTATTATCTTATTATTTTATCGAGTTTTTCAATTTTTTTCATTGGTCCAAGTCGAGACTGAACAAATTTATTATTTTAGAGAGTTTATTAATTTATCGAGTATTAATTTAAAGAGTTTCTACAGTATCTCAGTCATTGAATGTTTTGTCGCCACATGTAACCACAACCCTCATTACCAACATTAGTTGTTTGAGGACAATTTGTAATTAATTTGGTAAGTACATTTTAGTTTTGAGGTCTATTATGTTTTTGTGAGCTTTTTTATCCAACTGACCTACACTTTTCTTTATATAAAGAAAAAAATAAAAACAAATTGATGAATACTTATTCCGCTTTGGATCTTCTAAAACAAAAATTTCATAGGGACCTTCAAGACTAATTTTCCCTCCCATGATTCTTAAAAACAGCACTCCTCTATAAAAACCACATTCAAGGATGTGGTTTTTTTTTTTAAAATGGTAGAGGGTAGAAGTAGCTCTCGTTTGAATTTCATGGGAGAAAGTTATGTAAACTGAAAAATAGCTTATGTACATCCTTTATGAGTGTACCTTGAAATAGAGACTAAAAGAGAATGATGTGATGTATGTGATATATTATATAATGTCACTGTCAATGAGCTAACAAATTTCATTTAAAAAAATGCATCGCACTAATTTCATTCCTATCCTCTTGCCTTTTTTTTTTTGCTATCCCCTTGCTTTCTTTTTTTTTTTTTATATTTTTTTTTTAACATTTTTTAAAAAAT
>Ga0228710_1002023_pt1 | contig 31476 bp, 19 predicted proteins | sample MedpolnodulmetaG_FD_177995 | JGI IMG/M metagenome (GOLD analysis project Ga0228710, IMG submission 177995) | Root nodule microbial communities from Medicago polymorpha collected in Santa Monica, California, United States - pink nodules | ecosystem: Host-associated > Plants > Roots > Nodule...
CTTTCTTATGTTAAGAACATTCTCATGAAACATTTCTCACAAAATTCATTAGTAGATAACAAGTTAAAAAACAAGTATTAAATGTTTGTAATCTTTAAAACATCAAATAAGGATTTTGTCCTCAACATGAGTTTCACTAGATCCAACTGGTGAAGAACAACAACAAACCAAGCCCCAATTGTTATTCTGTTGGCTTCCACTGACTTAGAGCCCACAATTTCGACCTTTCCAAAGCAGAGTCCACTTGTGCTCTTAGCTCATCCCATTTCGCTGCATAATCTTCAATACTAAATGGTGCAAGCCTTTCAACAAACAGTTCATGCACTCTGCAATAGATGATTGTGTTAATTTCCTCTAATTTAGTGTTTGAATGGAAATGAGAAGGACAGTTAAGGTCATAGGCTGTTTGTATGGTTGGAGAAGCATGAGATGTGAATGCTTTTGAGAATGACAAGACTACTGTGTCAGAATGAGATTCTGACGTAGCATCGTGTGCTCTGATGTTCTCAAAAGCTGGTTCAGATGATGTGGGAATGGCTTCTGATGGGTATGGCTTTTGACAAAGGTTCAACGGTTGTTTGGGTGATGACTTTTAAGACAACTTCTTGTCTGATCTCAGAGTCTGTTTGAGAAGGAAAATATTTGATACTCAAGAAAAGCTCTAAAGACTAAGAATATGATCTGAAGTAAGATCAACAAAATGTCAAAGCTCTGATCAGAAGTTGCATGAAACCAAATAGACGGCTTGAAACAAGTTATGATGAAAGAACACTATGAAGGACACGTCATTGGTCAACACTCTGATGGACACGTCATAGTCAATTCTGATGGACTCTGATCAGCTTTGTGTTCTTCTAAGAGACGTCACTTTCAAAGTTCTAATACACACATTGTCTTCTTCTAACCATATGCAGAAACAAACAAAGTTTTTGAAAGACAGAATGCAACAAATCATTTCAAAAGAAACAAAGGAAACATCGAATACAATTCAACGGAATTATCCATTAGAGGCAAAACTTTCAAACCTGATATAAGCTTTTTAAAAATGAATTACTATGTTAACACTTTTTCAAACAACTACTATATTCTCTCCTCCTATTTAAGGACCTTGAGCGTTTAAACTGTGTTAATACTCTATCAAATTTTATAGCGCACAAACACTTAGAAAAATTCTTACAAACTTTCATTCTTAAAATTTCTTAAGTGTCAGAAGTCAATTGTGCTTTAAATTATTTTACCACTCTCTGAGTATTAAAGTGTAAACACATTCAAATTTATTTGTAAACTCTATTGTAGAACTCCTCTTGTGTGAGACAAGAAAATCTTAGACTTGTGTGGCTAAGTAATTGTAATTTTGTGTGATTACAGTGAAAAATCTTTATAAGTGCAAGTGAAGTGAACTAACCTGAGATTGTGGGGTGAATCAAGATAATTGTTTATATTATTCTCTTCTCTAAAATTCAACTCCTTTTATGTTTTTCTCACCTTCATTTTCAAAATAAAATTTCTTTTTGTGAGTTTCACATAAACAATGCCCCTTATTATGAGAGATGTTAGTTAGACCCATAAATATAATATTGTAATTTGAAAAACCAGCTGGTTATCACCGAGGTATCCACAAGACATGTAACCTAAAAGTCAAAGATCAAACAGTCAATGATTCACATTTAAGCTGGTTTGTACCTTGCTTTACTGACAAAGGAATCCAAGAATTGAGAAAAAGAATCAAAAGTAGACAGTAAAGCAAATATTAAATTTGCACAGTGTGAAGAAAAGAAACTTTTACCCACTTCTCTTCAAGTCTCATAATTATCATCACCTTTTATACTTACACAGTCCCACTTCATATATTTTCCACTGTTTCTACTCTTAGAACTTTGTTAACAAATTAAACCAGCTAGAACAGAAAGAAAATCCTAGAAATATTTGTGTTTTCTATACAAAATGGCTAGAGTAGGAGGCATTGTTGTTTGTCTCCTAATTATTATCATGGATGTTGCAGCAGGGATTCTTGGCTTTGAGGCTGAAATAGCACAAAACAAGGTATGTATGCTTGAATCCAACATTTTGGAATATACATTACATATTATATTTTTTTGTTTTGAAATAATTAATAACAAGGTATCTATGTAAAACTCCAATAGTACTTTTTTATTTTCAACAAAACAGGTTAAGCATTTGAAGGTGTGGATATTTGAATGTAGAGAACCAAGTCATGATGCATTCATGTTTGGGTTGGGTGCAGCAGTGCTATTGGGACTATCACATGTTATAGCCAATTTGTTAGGTGGCTGCAACTGTGTTTGTTCACAACAAGAATTTGAGAAGGCTTCCTCCCATAGGCAACTCTCAGTGGTTTGCCTTATTTTAACCTGGTAATATATCTCTGCCTCTACTGTCCTGCTTTGGAATAACATAACTAGTAAGGTATCTTTGCTATACATTTTTTTTTACTTAATTGCAATTTTGTCCTTTAAGTATCACAATTGTACAATTTAAGCCCCTTTGCTTTGTAGCCCCCATCCCAAATTTTCTTCAAATTTTTAAGTTGAGATTAGATGACATCATTTATTGACTTGACTATAACTAAGTTAGCCAACGTGGTTTTTCTTTAAAATTAAAAACTAAAAAAAAAAACGCCAAATGGTTAATATTCTAACTTGAGATTTCAATGTCTTTCAATTGTACAGATTGATTTTTAGCCTTTTTATTTATTTTTTAATTAAAAGAAAAGTGAAAGTGGCTATGATATTTGGGCGCTATATCAATAAATGATGTCACTTCGGTGTAAAATTTGGAGGAAAACAATTACACAATCACGATACTTAAGATCAAAAGTACAATTAGGTCATTTTAATTCGGGTTAATTGATAAATTACTATTTAATAAAGTGATACAAACGATCATATACATCTATCATTCAAAGAATTTGAAACTTTGTAAACTCTTTTTAGACTACGTAACATAGTTTTATTTGGAAACATACATGTATGTTAAATTAAAGAATTACTCAGATAGTACTTTTTTAATTGGGGAGATTCATAATGAAATTATTACACCTATGTGTATTTTGATTCAATAACTGAATGTAATTGATACAATGTACAATATATGTATAATTGTAGATCCAAATAATTATTCACTAAATATCTAATTTCCCTTTTCTCTTTTCTCTTTTATTTTCTCCTTTTGATTGTGTTGTTGATCAGGATTGTGGTGGCTGTTGGATTGTCCATGCTGGTAATAGGGGCAATGTCAAACAACAGGTCAAAGGATTCTTGTGGTTTCTCACACCATCACTTTTTGTCCATTGGTGGGATTTCTTGTTTTGTTCATGGTCTCTTCTCTGTTATATATTACATTTCTACCACTGCCTCCATGGATTAGTATTTTGTAAGATGATAACAACTAGAATTCACTTAATGTTTTTAGTGCTTTTGGAGTGTGACTTGCAATATTGTAGTGTTAGATAATATGTTAATGGAACTTTTGTAATAATTGTGCCAAGGATAATCCAGTATGATTTACCGTTTATTCTCTTTGTTACTCGTTGATCTGTCCGGTGAGAATGGTTTTGTAGCAACGGTGGCAGAGAATGCTCCGATGTGACGGTAACGGTTTCCGGCACGGCGGCGATGAATCTACGCGGTGGAACGAAGGGTGCCTGCAGGCACGTTAACACTCCAACGCTCAAGTCAGTAATGGAACTGAAAAAGAGTGTGTAAGAAGTGTTGTGGAAAGTGATGTGTACCTTGAGGGTGAAGTAAGTTCACCCTTATATAGGCGCGCCCTGGTCATAACCATCTCCGGGTTATGCGGCGTATGATTAGGGCAGTTATGGGACACGTGTATCGTGATCCTTGTGTGGAGGCGCACTCCTGTGTGGCACGATGCACGCAAGCTGGCGTCCTCCTTTGAGTGCGGAGCCTTACGGCGGCGTATCTTAGGCCATGTGCCGGCGCGTGGTTAGCCTTGTGACCGGTCTAGAACACTCGTGTTTATATGATAATATACGGTACTCTCCCTGGTCACATTTATAAGTAAAAAACTACTCTTTAGGTTTATATGAGTACCTAATGTACTAGAGGGAGTATATTGTAGTACGCTTCGTTAAATACAGAAATCAAAGGCAATTTATAGAACAGATCTGTGTATTTTTTTTCTTTGGAAAGTAACAATAAATAGAGGAATGGCTTAGGAACAAGAAATGGCTAGACCAACAACCAAACCAAAGAATACATAGCATTAGGAAAACCTACTGCCACCTTCTCAGTCTCATACCAGTTAGCATAATATGTTACATTACATCACATATATACCAATTTTACATTTGTAATACTATATTGCTACTCCATTGCCATATCCCTCATCAATTTAGGATCAATACATGTTTCACATGCATAACATAGCAGAAGAATCATGTTCAAGCACCTCTTCAATTTTGCACCAGTAGCTTCCTTTTCTTCACAGTTTTACAGCTGCTAATAACCAATCAAAAGTTTAAACTAATATTAGAATAGTTTTTTTTTTATATAGTCTTGATTTTACATTCAAATTTGATTGATTATCACCTATAAACACAATATGTATGATGCAAGAATTGCCGATTAGTTCTTCCTTTCATAACAAAATCACTTGCATTCATGACTAAAAGTTATCCTCATCATCATCATCAGAGCTAGAATAATCTACTCTCCGCTCCACAATAGCCGGAAACAATCGCCTGTGATAATCAGAAGGCGGCGGCGGCTTTGGTGACTCTGGATGATGACGTGTATCTGGAGAAGATGGCACCACCACTGACGGAGCCTCTTTCTTCCAAGAACCCTTCATAGACTTCAATGCAGCTTCTTTAACCTCTTTACAAACCTTATCCAATATTATCAAGAAGTCACGCACAATCAAAAACAAACGTAACCCTTCATCTTTCCCTGCATTCCCATGAAAATAATCCGCCGTACTCTTAACCAACAACATGATCTTCTTTTCTTCCTCAACAAGCCACGTCACCTCACCTTTCGCATGTTCCATAAACTTTTCTACACAACTTTGAAACTCACTGTCTTCTTCCAGATTCTTAAGATCAGTGTTCAAAAACTCCTGAGTCTTAATCAACGAGTGACCAAGTTTTGAAACCGCGCTAGTCAATGCATCACCGTCTATTAATGCTGCTTTTTTAACATCTTCAAGTTCATTGCTTAAGCTTGAAACTACTTGAAGTCCAAGGCTACGATAGTGTTCTTCTGAATCTTCATTTTCATAATCGACATCCACTGTTCCTACGCTTGAAACGCTTCTGCTTGCTCTTTCAGTTCTCACTGCTCTTATTCCTTCTGAACGTATAATTTCTTGAACCACGAAGTGTAATAGCGTTGTCTTTCCGTCTGTTCCTTTTACGTCGGAAAGTTTTAAAAGTGTGTCGAGTCTGAATGCTTGAGCGCCTCCACGGTAGGTTCCGTCATTCATGCGGTTGCCGGTTTTGAGTACTGCTTCAAGCAGTTTTAAGAACAACCTGCTTTTTCTCAGTTCGTCACAAGCAACCTGCCATTTCGATGAAAATGATTAACCATAATCATATTCATATGTTTACAGAAACTTAATTTATAACCCAAATTATTCATAAGTGCATGGTTCTGAATTGAGGTTACTTCGCAGCTGTGGTTACGCTGCAAATTTTGATATCACGTAAAAATGCATACAAATGCAGCCAATGAAGACACCTCTACAACTTTTATATCGCAGCCGCAATTGTGGTTATTGACTGCAATTTAAAAAACTATGGTACAGGTAATATATTTATACTTTCTTTAGGACCTTTGGCTTTTCATGTCTCCTTCTTTGTTAGAAAAGATTTGTACAATAACTTGCCACATTTAGGATATATCCCATCTTAAATGATGTTTAATGATATATTATTGCAATCAGAATTCTTAATATAGTTTAGCACAAGAAAACAAACATTAAGATTCAAAGTTTGACTGATTACCTCTAATGTTGCGAAGGATTCCCTGATGCTCGAGGCCTCTTCTCGAAGAATAAACATGAACATGAGAGTTTCAAGACGTTTGAAGGCGAATGGAATGTCAACCAATACTTTGAGAAACCTCTCTGCTGGGCCTAGTTGAGATAGTTCTCCAGAGAATAACCTAAGTTTCAGTTCCTCTTCTTGTGTCGGTGCCATCTTCAACAACGTCTGGATAAGCTCTGCAGGAATCTCATTACCTGTTTCAATCAATTATACTCCGTAATGAGTTTGGGCTTGAAATTTGCAAATCTTAATCCCAGGGAAATGGTAAAAAGATATACATGTTTTTGAATTTTTCTAGTACTATAGTTTTAAAATTGACTACTTCGTGGTATAGTTTTAAATTGCGGTCCACAGCCACAACTGCTGCAGTTGCAGCTGCAATATAACGATTTTAGAGGTCTCTGCGATTGCAATCACGGCTGCATCGCTAGCATTTATCTCAATTTTGCTGCACTATTAAGGTTCACTGTGTAACCATCCGCAACCAAAATTTAGAACCAGAGGAACAACTTTATGAATCTAACTCCAATATGAGCCTAACATAATCATCACAATATTATTTCTCATAGTGAAAGTATATCATGTTACCTTCTTTAAGTGCATCAATAACTTCTGCTGTTGTCACATTCAGAGCACGCAAAAGAATTGATAAATTCTGTGCTTTCTTTGGGTCAATAATCTGAATAAAATGTACAGAAGTATCTACAGAAGGTGAATCTTTTCTACGTTCATTTTTGTTCTGGTTGGCGGTACCAAATAAAGACTCCATCATTTCCTCATTGAACCTGATAAGTAGTCATGAAGGTTAGTGCAATATTATTGAGTCATGTTTGGATAAATAGTTTAATTAAACGCTAATAACAAAAAAGCTTATCATGTAAGTGCTTATGTATAAGTTATTTTTTTAACGAGAAGATAAAATAAAGTTAACGAGTTTTGTGTAAGCTATAAGTTTTTTTCATAAGCTATCCTGGATAGCTTGAGAAATAAGCAGAAAACAGCTAATAGACAGATGCATATGCTGTTTCCGTAAGTTTTTCCAAACAGTATCATAAGTGTTTGCGTCAACAAATCAGCTCAAACAAGTCAATCCAAGCATGTCTGTGGTTTACTGAAATTTTGGTATTCGACAAGAGTTAGTATTCTTACACAAATGACCCTGCATTGATCTCATGCCACACCATTGATTGATCAGGTTTTGCATTAACCTTGTCCCAGAAAAATGGCTTTAGTTTAGGCTTTGGAGCATCACCACCTTCATCAGAACTTCCTTGATTTAATTGTCCAAGAGGTGTAGCTTGGTTTTTACCAGCCATTGGCTTGGGAGGAGCAGGTGGTGGATGACCGCCTTTTGGTGGTGGTGGAGGACGAGGCGCAAGAGGTGGTGGTCGTGGAGGAGGAAGTGGAGGCGGACCAGGGGGTGGAGGGGCAGGTTTTCCGGAAGAAGTTCCTGCTATTTGTTCTCCCATTTCTTTTGATGTTGTCGCTGTTTCAACTACCGATATATTGTTATTATCTCCGGCCTTCATGGACGAATTTCCAACATTAGATGGATTCTTTCCTTTGTTAATAGTAACACCAGTTTCTTCTGTATTAGCATTTCCCAAATGGACAACCTTCCGTGGACCTGAAATAATAAGTAAAATATGTTGCTTATCAGTTATTTTGCTCTCTAAATAAATATGCAAGATTGTATTACTATGGTTTCTAAATATATCAAAATTATTATAAAGATATCTTGAATGTGTCTTCTGTTTAGTGATTTCAAGGACTAAAATAACTAATGCAAGACACACTTGAGAAACAAATTAACCAAGGAATTACACATTCCAAAATCAAACCGACTAACGAAAACACATGTGGAAATATGTTTTATAATTACGATACTTTCACGAACTATAGTGACAATATATATCCAAAGATCAAAATGGTTATTTACTTTACACGAGTGAATAACCAATTTGAGATCTGAAATTTTAAACATTGTTCAGTTAGTCCTTCGAATTAAATAACAGAAATTGTAAATCGTCTGTTATTTTAGTCCTAATTTCGCCAACTTTCCGAATTTGTCCATGAAGTTAACAATCAGATTGATCCTTAATATTTAATAATTTTGGGACTAATTTGATATTGATGATTAATCTTTACAGACAAATTTAATTTTACGTAATCAATTAAGGATTAATTTAATGTATTTGACAATACAGATTAAGGTCTGAACTATAATTAATTATTAGACACCAAATTACAATTTCAAGTAGCAGTTTGTGTTTTGTCAATGCACACACACACACACACACACACTAGGTCAACATAAAAAACATGAACATATATAAACATACCTCCAGAATAATCATTTGAGGTTAATACGAGCAAAGGCCCGTCATCTTTTTTAACTTTACTACTTTTAGCCTCGCGATAACAAAGCGCAAATGCTATCAAGATTATGATTCCTGATACACATGCAGCCAAAATAATTGCTTCCTTCCTTCTGTGTTGACTGTTAAAAGAAGGTGAAGGAGTTGGAGCACTTGTTATAGGTTTAAAAATTTGAAAAGGATTAATCGGCTGACTTGGAGGCGGAGGAGGCGGCCCAGACTTATCTGGAGCGAGTGGTAAATACTCAACTCCAATGCTCGGAACAGGAGTAGGTGATGGTGACGAAGAACTTGCTAGTGTTGGTGGATGAGTACTCGGAGCAGGAGTAGGTGATGGTGATGAAGAACTTGCTGGTGTTGATAGATGAATTGGCGATACCAATGAATGCCTAGGGGATGGACTATCAGCACTAGGACTCGGTGACATTGGTGATATATTAGATAAATAATCACGTGGTGACTCGGCAATTGAATTTGTTCCATGATGACGACGAGGATGATGTTCGTTTCTAGAATGTTTGGTTAGCAAGTATCTTGAAGAATAAAGCTTGTTGCTGCTTCTTTCCACATCATTGTTCCCCTCTATCAATTCTTTCCTGCAACGTTTCCACACATTCTCTGCCTGTATCAACCAAATGAGAGAATGGCACTATTCAATATACCTCAAAATTTACTAATATGTCCCATGATTCCCTTTGACCAATTTCTATGTCTATATGTACCAAAGTATACTTGGAATTTTATACTATCACTGTCATGTTTCATCGTGTATTTTAAGCATGCATTAAGAAACAAAGACATCGTAAATTAAAGCAAATTTCATATTACTTATACAAACAGCTACTCTACATCCATGAGGTGTAAGCTCGGTGGTAAGAGCTTGGTCAAATAATCTCAAGAGACGGAGTTCAAAACCTCTCCGGAATGAACCTAAATTTGTCATTACAACCTAGGCATCACATAACGTATATGAAGTACATTAAGTCTGTTCAATACACTTTAAGATTTATAAAGCACAGATGTGCTGCATCACAAACAAATACACAGAATTATCAACCAGACTTGGTTTGCACTAGGAAATTAACCAATAACAACTGGTAAAATCAACAAATATAAGAATATAACATGATGAAATTCGGAACCATTTTGAATCTATATGATATACAATACAACCAACATGGTTTCGAGAAGGTTGGTATAACATGACTATCTCAGATGAAAAGAAACCGAGTTTGATTCCTAAAGTCGCCAATTTGGGAGGTAACCTAACTCATGTGGAAGGAAAATAAAATAAAAAAACTAAAAGTCCCGCCGACAGGTCAATGATTAGTCTCATAACAAATATAAAGAGCCTAAGCCGTGGAGATGATCAATAACATCGTACACGCCTGTTGGGGTCAAAAGCCCTAGCTACGGTGATTTTATTTTGGTCGCATATACGGTGGATTAATATAAAAGAAAAACCTATGAAATACATAAATGTACCTGTTTTCCATGAAAAATGAAAGATAAAAAAGATGCATCTTCTATACAAAGCTCATCTTCCTTCCCCTCTGAGCCCCCTTGAGCCAAAGCACAAAGGAGGATGACATAAATAACCGCACAACCGGTTCTTGTCAATTCCATTATTGCTTCTAAATTCACCAACCCAACCCAATAATTCCTTGTTCATGTCTCATTGAACTTTTTTAATTCCTTTAATTTTCAAAAAACCCTTTATCTTCTAAATATATATATATGTGTGTGTGCAACAATATCCAAACTTTTAAATTTCCAAAATCCCACGAAGTTGCAAATCTCACGGGATCTTAGAAACTAAAAATTCTTGTTGTAATAATGTTGATATATACAATAATAATTAATAGGGAGAGATTAAGAACAATGGATATATGAATATTTGATATTTTATATATAATGTAACGCTACAAACGTTACGTGGGGGATGAAAACCAATTCATGCAAAGGTGATATTAACAAAACAAGGGTTTTTTTAATTAATAATTTATTTGTAGGAATTATTGATTTACAATAGGAGTTGAATCAAGAATTTGTGTTGTGTTGTTGAAAAATTGAAACAATTCGAAAGTTTGTATGATGTGCTGGGTTTGGAGGGAGGGGGGCTTCAGAGGAGAGAGAAAAACAACGATGCATTGAAAAAATTCTTAAAAGGGAAATGGGGAGGATAATGTGGGGACACCCATGTCTTGGAACCTTATTTTGCTTTCCTACCCCCCAAAACATGTGTTTTTACCAAGCTTACACAACATTTGTTTCTTTTTTTTATTTATGGCCCTTACACCTAACTTATAATTCTAAATGATTTCTTTAGAACATGATTTTTTTTTCTCCAAAAAGTTTAGTAGTTAGAATTCACTTTTTCCAAGGTAAATAATGGGTTTGGGATTCGAACTCAACATCTACATATAATAATATATGTCCATGTCAACTGAGTTATGCTCACGGGGACTAGAAGATGATCTTTATAAATATTGAACTTGTTATTTTTGAACAAATCTTCATAACTTTTTGTTTGTACATAACTCTGATTTTTATTATTCTTTTTATGTAAACCCTCAATTCTCTTATGTTTTCACAATGAAAAGAATAAAAAATCAGGTAGAAACTCTTTTGAGTTCTTGTTCCTTTTAATTAATTAATTGATGATGAGGAGTGAGGTGATGAAACTCCGTTTTAGATGTTTATTAATGGATTAGAGGATATTTTAAAACTAATACTATACTAAAACTAATAATTTCTTCATTCATTTCTTTGATAATTATTACATTCACCAATTCCTTTTTTATACGATCTACAAATTGACATATTCTTAACAAACTAATATTCATTGTAAAAGAACTATTTAGATCTTCTAGAAAGCATTTAATCATCATCTAAAATATAGTTCACTGGTTTTGCACAAACACTTATCCTCAAGTTCACATAAACTCGCTACAAGTAAAATAAAATAAATAAAAGTTCACTTAAACATATTTGTCGTCTTTTGGTTTTTTTTTTTGTCTTTAGATAAAGTGGTAAACTACTGAAATTAAACTCATACACAACTGTGAGGTCCCGAGTTCAAACCCAGATCATGACGTCCGGCCTTGCAATTTCGGCATTTGCCAGTTGAGCTAGGATTTCTATATGTCGTCTTTTCGCTTTTATTGGAAGAAAAATGTGATAACCAAACACAATATTCTTTGTATAAAGTCAAATTAAGATTTTTTTTTTTTAGTGTCCAATCTTTTTCCTATTTTAATATAATTTAATTAATTAACTAATATGATAAAATAATGTCATAAATTAATAATTACAATTATAACTAAATTGCTTAACATGCTTCAAAATAAAATAAAATAATTGCTTAACATGTGAGAAGTAGGGGATCGATATAATCACTTTTCACTGACGATGCAATGAAGTTTGATGCTCTTTACCGTGAATTGTTGAGGCTTGGAAAAAGCTTTTGGTTAGTGGAATTGGTGGGAAGGTTCATGATGGGTTCGTTTTGGGTATTGGGTTTGGTTCATGGAAATTGCGAGGTTTCTGTTTGATAAAATGCATGTGAGGGATTTGATTTCTTTGTAGGGAAAGTTGTTCATGGTTATGTTGTTAGGAATAGTGGCAATGGTAAAATGTGTCATGAGTTTTCCATGGATTTTTTTTTTTGAAGAAGCTAAACTAACCCCCTTAAATTGGCACCAGAGAGAATCGAACCTGAGACCTTGAGAAGGAGCACACTCCTAGGTCCCAATTCAATACCACTAGGCCAACCAAAGTGGGTAAATGTGATTTTGTATTTAGTGCTAGGAAATTGTTTCTTGAACTTGAAGCAACTGTTGTAATCAAATATTTTATTGGCTTTGTTGTTGGGATCATAAGTTGATGATGGTTACTGGATTTGGAATTCATGGGAAAGGAAGAGAGGCCGTCCACCAGATGAGGACATTTTCATTTCGGTTTTATCGGCTTGTAGTCAGTCATTCTGGATTAGTCAATTATGGTAAAGAAAGTTTCCAGAAACGACGATGTGGAAGCTGGAGGACATACTCATTATGCATGTCGAGTTGATCTACATGGAAGGGCAGGGAGATTAGATGACATGACGCGTATGCAATTATTGGCAATATGAAATTGAAACCTAATGTGGATGTTTGGACTCATCTCCTTTTCTGCTTCTAGATTACATCACAACTGGGGTGAGTGCTTGTGCTTATGTTTTCCTTTCCAACATCTACACTAGCTTAGTTCTTTATGATGCTTACGAAGAAATACAAGAGAAAATGTTTTGGGATCATAGGCAAAGGTTACCACTTGTCAAAATAACCAAGAACCTTCGTGTATGTGGAGATTATCATGCCACTATTTTTTAGGAATTTCCACTGTTTCATCATTACTAACATTGCACATGCAACAGGACTATACATCTTTTTTCATGTGAAATGGATCGTTCTCATCTTGTTGGCAATTCAATAATCATCTTTAATATTTGTCATTATCTCATGGAAATGGTTGCATTGGTTTGGATATGCTTGATCAGGAACCTCATCAAGAACAATATTTCACTCTGATCGAATTCAAGGATTAATTGAGTGCCTGATTTTTCGATAAAATAGTTTATTAAACTCACAGATATGAAAAACACACATAAAAGTACACACAAGTAGATATGTCTAGATTTCTATAGTCTAGACATAGCTTCATTATTGGAATATCACTTGCATTGCACATGTAGGTGCTTATTTAAAATCCTTGAGAGGTAAATATTATTTCCAGCAGATCCAATAATTCAATAACAAATCTCCCCGACGAATTGGGAAGTCAACCATCGACTTTCATGTCTGTTTCTGAATCCCAGGGGAACGACGGTATTGGCTTAGTTGCTTCATTAAGAACATCAACAGGAATCTTTGGTTCTGATCGCTTTAACGGTGGTATGCCATGATTGTACTTTTCAGGGTCCGAACAGTAATCCTGCAATTTGAGGGAAGAGGATTAGGGGGCTAGCTTGAAGATGATTATGAAAAATGTGAAGTGCATTGCATGCCATATATGCTCACCTGATCTGCATGCATCTTTACCACAAACTTTTTGAATATATCAAAATTTGATTGTTGCATTAGATCATCTGATAGACGAAGGTATGTTACTCCATACATCCGAAGTTTTGGAGGGCCGTCTTTGTTGACACCTTGTGGTCTTGCATTCAGTATGATTTGGTTATAAGCTGTTGCATCATACCTTGAAAGTGCATTTTCTCCAGCAACTTCGATGTTTTCTCTCCAGCCTCCACTCAATACCTGTTCGTACATTCATGTTTCGCAATTTAATAACCACTTCTATACAACATTTTACATCATATTTAACATGTAGACCAAGCAGTGCATGAAACTAAAGAAAAAATTAACGATTTACCTGCTGAACAAGTTTCTGTGGCGAACTTTGTGCATCAGAGCTTTGTTCTGAGTCCCTCATCTCAAGACATGTAAAATTCAAAATAGCATGATGACGAGACACTATTTTTGCAATGGGACGGTATCCATCTCTATCATCAAGGTTGTAATATCCAGCAGTGAGTTCAGCAGCGTGATTCGGAGCTTTATACCACCAGTGAATTCCAGAGACCTTTATTATACATAGTTAGAGGTTAATTATTTGGAAGAAAAATGAAGGTGAAATTCGTTAGTTGCGGTGTTAAGAATTTTACCTTGATTGCTAATTTGACTTTACATCCCAGGAAAGCTTTATTAGCTTCATCTAGGATTTGATCACCATGATTCAGCAATTGGTTAGAATACCAAGTTAGGAAGAATTTTCCTTTCTCAGTAAGGTATGTGCCATTTGTTTTGAAGAATTCGGTAGATTCTGGTACGTCATTGTACGTGCCAGCGTCATCTGGTAGTTCCCATTCAGAATGGCCAGCACTCGCTGCAGCTGCTTTGAAACTTTCCCTCAAATATTTGTCATAACACTGCATAATTTCATTTTTATGAAAATTTTAGTGCTGAGATGACATTGCAGTATGTGTAAGAAACAGTTTTGATTGAAAGCTGAGGCAATTATCACCTGAAACTCTCCAATTCCAGGAAATTGCCATCCTTGATTCTGTGGATAAGACGGGTATCTGAGTTCTCCTGCTGGACCAAGACCGACTTCAATGTCTACAATAACCTCGGATTTTAAAAGATCTGACATGTTTTCTCTGAAACTCTTCATGTAATCACTGTATATCTGTGTAAAGTAAGAAGTTTATTTAAAAGTACTATAGTAACTAATGGACCCGGATCGGGTGCAGTAATTTTCCCAGATAATTTCACACAGTTTTAAATCTTAGTCATTGATTTGAGATCGGACAACGATTATACATCCATTAAATAAATTTTAATCGATCTCAACCAATGATATAGATCGGAAGGATGAGATCAATTGTTGTGTGATGCAGTAACTGCAGCCAATCTTATTCCAGTAACCAAAACCCTAGTTAATTCTCTTATACATGGCTTCATTTCCATATCATACGACAGTATCGATATTAGTTAAAAGAAAGATAATTACAATTTCGAAGTTCAACTTACCTCAATGGCTGTTCTTCCATGAAAGATGGGTTTGTTATCTACACCAATGCTCAGATATTCCTGGTCCCTAATACCGGAGCGATTGGTGTAGAAGATATCAGGATCTGATTCTCCAATGTCAAGCACCCACTTTGGTAATGGGATGTTAACAACATCTCCTACATTTCCTCCACATTGATGGAATGACATGATAGCTTGCAATTTCAAGCCACATTTCTGAACAAGTTGAAACAAGCTCTTATAAGCACTCCAATCATATTCCTTAGGTCCCTTTTGTTCAATGATCCCCCACCAGACATCGATCATAACACCGTCGACGCCTGCTGCTCGTAATTGCACGAGTTGTTCTTTAAGTCCATCCGGGTCTTCAAATACATTGTCGACATTAATAACTCCAAGCTATAAAGAAAAACAATGAAACATATGTTAATATTAGTGAACAAACACATATTTATGAGCTTACAAACACAGTAGTTTATGTGTCTGAGGACTTACTGGGAGCATGACATAAACTGGAACATAATTTAGAAGCATGTTTTTGTTCAAAGTAGCCATCTTGCTGCTTGCAATTTTGCCGTTGATGTTGCTCTATTTATAACTTGAGTGAATATCAAAGTTATCTCATACCTATTGATTATGAAAGATACAGAGATTGATATTCGCCACAAATAAAAAGTTTTTTTTTTTTTGAAGGACACGAATAAAAAGTTAAATGTATAAAGGGATGGTACGTATAAATTATTGATTGCTTTGATTGCTTTGAAGTCACGATATGAGTGGGGCTTTGATGTAAAAAAATAAATAATTTTGATACCTTGAAATTTCGATGTTATAAAGTTTAGATGAGGTAAAGTTGTGGGACCTGTATAAGTTTTTTTTTGAGGAAAGGACCTAATATAAGTTGTGATACCTTTTATTTTTACAAATATGTTGTACTTCTTTTAAATGGCATATACGTTGCATGCAACGTTTGTTAATTTATTTTACTATTTTTTTATAACTTTAAAAATTCCTTTATTGTTATATTTTTTAATAATTTTTTCATATTAACATTAATTTAAAATAATATTTATGTTGTAATAAAATTAAACATGAATATAATATTAATATTTAAGGTAAAGTTGTGGGACCTAATATAAATTGTTTTAGAGTTCACCATCGGAGTAAAAAATAAATGAGTTATTTCACAATGACGTGTCACAATGGAACCCACAAAATAACCATTTGTGGAGTTCACCATTGAAGGTGCTCTTAAGATATCACTAGGTTGAGAATAGACTTCAAGTCAAAAAAAATGCACTTACAAATTATTCTTTAAAAAGTTTTTCACGTTGAATGTATTTTTTTAATAGCCAATTTTATTGAAAAGGTGAGAAGCATAAAGAGTATTTAACCCACAACTTGCAAAATGTGTAAATGGTACTTGCCCTGCAAAAAACCAAACTCTAACTTAGAGTATCCACGATGATAATAAACTAAAAAAATCATTAAATAGACCCCATATGCATAGGGATGGCAATTGGACCCATGCCCGATGGGTACCCGCAAAAAATACCCGCAATAGGTAGAGTAAAACCTCGCTTTCATGGGTATGGGCATGGGTCCGAGTAATTACCCGCAAACTTAAAAGGGTACGGGCACGGGTATGGGCACTATGCTACCCAGCCCCGCAACCCGCATATATATATTTATATAATAGAATAAATAATTTATATATATTAATTAATTGATTAATTTACCTAACTATTTAAGCTTAAACCTAAACCTAAAAATTGCTTATTACAGTAACCTAAACCTAGCCTCCTATTGTAGTGAATCTTTGTCGCCTGCTTGCCTTTCGTTGCTTTTTGTTATCCCTCTCTTCTGTTTTGAGGTAACTATATCTTGAATCTCATACTTCTAAAGGGATGAAAATTGGACCCAGGCCCGATGGGTTCCCGCAAAATACTACGATTCACACTGTTTTTTATTTGGCTAAATAATACGATTCATACTATTTTATGAGTTGATTTAAAAAAATTGAATCCTAGTTTTATTTCAATTGTGATGCTTTTTTTATTGTCTTTTCATAGTTAAAGTGCGGGTAATGGGTGCGGGTATGTTCAGTTAGGTGCCCATAAGGTATGGGGAAGGGCACTTAAGTTTTTGCCCACAAGGGTATGGGGCCGGATACGGGTATTTTTTACAAACGCGGGTATGGGGATGGGTACTATAGTACCCCTGCCCATTAGATACCCATTGACATCCCTGCACAAGTTATTTATTTATAATTTTTAAATAAAAGTAATTATTTTAATGATTAAATAAAAGTACATATTAATGACTCAATGAATTCGTTAATTTAAACTAAAAAGAGTTCTTAAAATGACTCCGATGATATTAATGTACTTTAGATAATAAATAAAAAGAATTTTAAAAGAGAAAGAATCACATGAATTTGAGATGGTTGGACCAACTTTTATTTACTTTATTTTTTATTTTAATCGTGAGACTCATTGGCTGCTTAAGAGATAATCCTCATATAGTTATCAGTAACTAATAGGTATCCATTTTTCCTAAAAAAATAAAAAATAGGTACCCACTTAATTTCTTTCTCCAACAAAGGTCTTTAATAGGTTGAAGTCTTTGTCAAATAAAAGACTCCCCATTAAAAATACTCTTACCCATTTAAACAAAGATCGGGAGTTTAAGTACCATCCATGATACCAGCATGGTCTTTTTCTGTCAGCAAAAAAACCATCTCACATTGAATGTGGGAGTTAAACCTGCATATGATTCAACTTCTAACCAATAAATATTCAAGAAAACTCTAGAATATAATTAGTGTTCACTAAACAATAAATAGTAACACTGGCTCATGTCGCACGGCACACACGAGGAAAACGTGATAGTGACATGTTATCTACTAGTATGATATAATCCACTAGACTTAATATAAATTAAAGCAATTTAATTATAAGTAGATTAATTTGTAAAAAATAAAATAAAATAGGTAGATTAAGAATTTTTCATTAAGTCCCGTAAATGTAGCTCAGTTGGTAGCTACCAAGGATAATTTGTGTAAAGACTGGGGTTCAAACCCCGAATTCCCCACCTCTCCACACATAATGTGTGTGAATCTAGCCATTAGGCTACCTAACAAAAAGAAATTCATTAAAACAAAATGTACATTAAGAAGTGAGTTACCAAAGAAGAGTTGGGTAATGAAAGAGGCTAGAGACTCAGACGTCGTGTTGAACAAAAGTTCAAATCCTATTTGGGATAGGTGTCTATATTTAATGTTATACAACACCTCAAATAAGATTATCTTAGGTAGAAGAAGATATGAGAGAGAGAGAGAGAGAGAGAGAGAGAGATGTGCACAAGTAAAATGACCTTGCATCATACAAATTGCATCATATTTCACTTAATCTAATTGTGAGATATATTGATCCAAGGGAGTAAACATTGAAGGTTTGTAGAAGCCGACTGATACAACATCGTGGCATCCTCTCATATGTTTTGTAACTTATTAACTATTTGTAATTGATCTCTCTTCATGTTGGGATTAAGTGTAATTGGTTGGAAATGTGATATAAATACTTGGTCCGGTTGATTATATATAAATCTTATTCCATTATATCTATCTTTTTATTTCTACACTTAATGCTTTTTCAAGGTGCAATCTAAAATTGACCTTTTGATTTATGGAATGATAGGCATAGCCTTCTTTTGTAAAGGAAATGGATAAAGACTTTTGTAGATGTTAGTTGCAAGACATCAGGCTAAGTTTACAATAGGAATGTAATGTCACTTTATTAGCTAACTGAGCGAGATATTGGAGGTTAGCTAATAGACTATATCTCTTGTTATCTATGAGACATTGAGATGTACGGATGTCGATAATTAAGTGAAGGTACAACTTGTTAGACCAAAATTGGTTAAAGAACAAAAACCTTTAAGCTTTGATGAAAACAAAGCATAGATAAGGATACTCTAGGTTGTCTTAGTGTTGTTGTTATAATCAAGATATTATAGTCGAAAAAATCATTTGGAAGTGCAAGGAGACTGGACGTCATCCAAATTATGGGGTGAACCAGGATAAACATATTGTGTCATCTCTCTTCCTTTTTCTTTTTACTTTCGAATATGTTTTACCTTACTAAAGAGATCCAACTACAAAAGAAAATTGTTGTTCACACATTTGATAGGGCTGAAAAACACAAGTAAATTACTCAAATGCCCCTCAGCAGTTAACTGCCGAATTTTATTGGAATCGGCTGCAGTTAACTACTGAGGAAAACCTCGGCAGTTAACTGCCGATGTTCTGTTATAAGAACAGAACAGACATAGGAGTTTCCAAAACTCCATTGTTACGTTTTTGGAATTCTAAGGTGCGATTTTCAGTCATTCCAAGTCAATTTCAATCACAAAAACAAGTAAGTTTTTTGAATCCTATTGCATTGCTGTTTTGTGGTTGAATTGTTTTTTTTTGTTAAATTTCGATTATATAGGTTTTATGATTTGATGATTTGATGATATGTTAGATTTATGTTTAGGTTTTATTGTTTTGACGATTTGTTGTAGAATTTTTAAAATTGTTAGAATTGTTAGGTTTAGGTTTTATGATTTTAGGATAGTTTAGGTTAGAATTGTTTAGGTTGTTATAATTGTTATAGAAGTTTTATTGAATTGTTAGGATTAGGTTTTGATGAATTGTTGTAGAATTGTTATAATTGTTTAGGTTTAGGTATAGGAGTAGGTTTTGATGATAGTTTAGGTTTAGGTTTTGATTTTATGATTTTATGCCATTGTTGTTTAGTTTAGTTTTTGATCGCCAATTTTTTTTATGTAGATATTTCTCAGAATCAGGGAAACGTTGAGTTGAACAAAAAGGAGGGTTATGACAAGAAGAAAGAAAAATCACCTATGACATGGCACGGAATCACATGTGATGGTTCCGAAAAAAAGAAGGATTCAAAGGTGCCGGTGTACAATCATTCGAGGTTGAGGAGGAGCGGGAGGACATGCTATTTTGGTCCTCAACCAAAAGAAGGTGCCCCATGGACTGTAGCGGGTAACCCAATTGACTTGTGTGACGAGGAAGATGAATGAATGTAATGGCTTCTAATGCCTAATTGTTTTGGATTTTTTTTTATGTTTATGTTTTTCTTTGTGTCCCGCGCATTTTGCTTGACATTATGGTACTTTGAATAAAATCGCGTTTAGAATAATTTCGATTAAAATCGCGTATTTCGATTAAAATCACGTATTGAATAATTTCGATTAAACTCGCGTATTGAATAATTTCGATTAAAAATTGCGTATTCGAATAAAGACTAATTAAGTCTAATGTGAATTCGAATAAAAGTTGCGTAATGAATAAATAAATTCGAAAAGTGGTAAATTCATTACATTACATTACATTACATTCAGTAATATACCTTCCAACTACAACAATTATCTTACGTCTGAATGGGGTAAATTCAAACTTGCTAAACAACAGCTATCAAGCATTCATCCGAAAGTTTTATTGTTTCATTCAAAAGATTAAATTCTTGTTAGTTTGTTTTAGATGATGGTATTCAAGTGGCAAAAGAATGAGGTCCAGTCCTTGACAGTTCAATACCTTCATCGAAACCAAACTAACAGGAATTTAATCTTTTGAATGAAACAATAACACTTCCGGGTGAATGCTTGGGAACTGCCATTTAACATTTTTGAATTACTCCATTCTGAGGAAGACAATTGTTGTAGTTGGAAGGTGCATTTCCCTACCTAATCACGATCTTTTGGCGGAATCAGACTCTTGATAATATCTTCAGTTGATCTCAGCAACGTTACCCGCATATCGATCCACTGGAACATGATGTGCTCCCAAAACATGCTCGTCACGTTTTCGTCGTTCATTAATTCCACCCAGCTGAATGATACTCTCTCCTCTTCGAGCGTTGGACATTTATACCGAACGTATTCCACCCTCTTTGTGTCTCCGGGGTTGACTCCCTGGTTGAATTCCTTCAGTTCATCCTTGAGACCTCTTAACATTACACCAAGGCACCGAACCTTCAACCTCTGAGGTTCTCCGCCGTTGAATTTTGCATGAACGTGGATCCACCCAGCCATTGTTTCAAATCTACACAATAAAAAATTAAAAACAATCAATGAAAAACTCATTCAAACATTTCATCAAACACTTAATGTGCAAATTATACATAAACCCTAAAAATCATAAAATTAATCCTAAAATGTTTTACTCTAAAAAAAACATAAAAATAATTTAAAATATAACAAATTATTCAACTTATATCTACTCTTAAAATAAATCATATACTCTTACATGTAAATCTACTTAAAAACTAAAATAAAAAAATAAATATAAAACACCAAAATAAAAAATAACCCTCAACTTCTAAACGATAACATAAACATCATGCAAACATTTTAACTAAATTAATCAACTAACATCTACTCTAAAAATGAATTATAACATGTAAATCTACTCAAAAACTAAAATAATTTAAATCTACTCAAAAACTAACAAAAAAACATTTATAACAACTAAAATGTAAGTTAATATCATTATGATTACTTACTTGTGATTTTGTTGAATAAATTTGGTAGGATTTGGTTGGGTTTTTTAGAGAGAGATTTGAAATTTTTTTGGTAAAATGAGAGTAATAATGGATGAGAGAGCTTCTGCCAGATTTGTAGCAGGAACGCATCGGCAGTTAACTGCTGAAGTTTCCCTCGGTAGTTAACTGTAGCCGGTTCTAATAAAATTCGACAGTTAACTGCCGAGGGGCATTTGAGTAATTTACTTGTGCTTTTCAGTCTTCTCAAATGTGTGAACAACAATTTTCACTACAAAAAGAGACCAACACAACTCAAACCGTCTCTTTTTTGTGTTATTTTCACATTCATGATTGATAAATGAAAAGTATATAATCGATAAAGGATAGACATTAGATTACTAACCGATAAAACTTAATCTCAACAAATCTAGTGAATTCATAGTTTCGACAACTAACAAACCATCTATTTATCATCATCACTTTTAACAATTAAACTAATTGTACGATTCATTAACCAAGTCATTGTGGATTAATAATTAAAAAAAAAATACTTGGCTACAAAAATGACTTTTCAATAATGTGAAACTAATTTTCTTTTCTTGTTGCACCAAATCAAGCACGATATTTTCTTATCCAAAAACTTCTACAAAGGACACATGGTCTCTTGTTTTCAGGATTCAAACTTATAAAAATGATATTTTCTTATCCAAAAACTTCTACAAAGAACACATGGCCTCTTGTATTCAGGATGCAAACTAATAAAAAAAATTGTACTATTTGTCATGCTTAAGATTCTCCAAAAATTACTTAAGTTGACTAGTTTGCTCCTCCCAAGCATTGTTCATCTAAAGGATCATTTATGGGAGCTTTTGCTAATAATTTTGGTGTCTATAACTCTCTTATTATGGTCAACGGATGATTTCCATTTTATTCGTTGAAATTGCTTTTGACATGTGTTGTTTTAACCTTTGGCAAAAAACGGATTCTTTGCTTATTTATCAAGCTTTCTCTAATTCAAATATTGTTCCTTGGAAGCTTTCAAGCTAGCTGTTATGAATGCCTTCATTTAATTAAAAGTTTCATTTTAAAGTCTCTTATCTACATAGAAAGAAGTACTTCTGCTGATGATCTTACTAATTCTTCTTTTGCTTATGATGTTTTATTAGTATGGACACCGGTGTCTAGCACAAGTTAGAATTTCGTCATATTTAAAGGAGATAATACTATGATGTAATAAATATTAGGAAAAAACCAACGTTGGATAAGAGAGTGCGAGTTGAACAATAAATAAGTGATAAAACTCATTTAAAGCCTTAAAATTTTAGATAAAGATGTATTATCATTCTCTTTTGTATGATTTCTCTTTCTTCAACGTGTTGATCCACATCTATGTTGGCTCTCCCATAAGGCTCAATAGTGGTATGATATCCTGGTAACATTGTGGAGGAGCGGGAGTGATTCATAGTGGTGGATCACAAAAACGGAGAGTCTGACACTTAATAGTGAAATATTAATATGTTAATTGCGAGTTAAAATTTTATATTGTATGCAATAGTAGATGTTTAGTAACCTATAAGTGAGATGATCCAAATACATAATGCCTTAATATTTTGGATGAAGATGTGATGTCAATCTTACATGTGTGGATGCTCTTAGCCTAATGTGATTATACAACCCACTGTAGGCTCCAAATAAAGTCAACATTATGGTAATTTGTTTTGTTAGTTTTTGTGGGTCATTTGTTTAATTTTATTTTTTTTTAATTTTAGTTATTAAATATCATTCACCATGTTCCACAACTATCCAGGATGAAGTGTCATTGTACACCAAGGGGATTTTCCTTAATTCTATCCATTGTGTCCATCATTTGTTGCACTGTTCTGGCTACCGGAGACTGGTTCAATAACACTGTAAAAAATAGTGTCATTTGTAAGGGTCACTGAACTCGGAATCTGATGAAGTAATAAAAAAAAATTAGTATATATATTTAGCCATGTATTATATCTATTTTTTGTTTTAGTCCTTATATATTTGTTCTTGACATGGTTCCAGTAATTTTTTATTTTATTTTAGTCTCTATCATCTTGTTTTAAGCATTTAAAGAAAATGCATTGTTTATAAAATTGAAAATCCGCTATTTCACCCCATCACTCCACTTTTCTAAGGATCGTTTGAAATTTGTGATATGACAAACCCAAAGGATTTTAATTGAATGTTAGTGTACAATTATTTTTATGCTCGTTAAATTCGTTTTAATCTCTAAAATACTTAAATGTTTTTTTTAATCCATGTAATATTTAATTTGTGTATTTAGCCCCTTTATTGTAGAGACTCAATAAAAATAAAGCATTTGATCAGAGCTAAAACGCAAAAAAAAAGTATATTACAATAGATTGAACCAAATTAATGAGGATTAAAATGAAAAAAATATATTAAGTAAATATTATATTACATGAAGGGAAAAAACAATGAAAAAAAGTGTATTCTTCAATTACCTCTAGGTGAAGCTTGTGACACCTTCACCTTTTGTGGCAACTGATGCTGCTTTGTGTTATGAAACAAGGCATTTGTGGAAGGAATGACAAAAAAGTAAATAACTCTTTGTATTGATGAAGATAGAAAGTTACAAATGAATGAAAAGTGCCCACTAATGAGGTGGTTACAAGTTATTTATAGTACTATCTATTATGACTAATATATCACTAATACCACTAATCCTATATCTCTAATAGCCCCTGCAAGTTGGAAGTTGTTCACAACACTTCCAACTTGGGATGAAAAATACAAATGCACATCAAACAAAAAGAAATAACAAGAAGAGATGTCAGAAACACATCGGCCAAGAGCATAGTCAACAACCAAATGCTTATCAAACAAGAAGAAACCACGACTCAACGTTTAAACCACTTAGGGGAAGAAGCAACAAGACCAACGTTCCAAGAGATATATAACAAGATGCCCACCAATGCTGAGCTGAAACCATAACCAAAAGCAACCCATACAATTCAGGGCATGTTAACCACAACAAAGAACTAAATACAAGAAGCCAATGAAGAAGCATAGCCATGTGATATGTCTTCAAACTATAGAAAACAAACCCATGTTGATGCATTCAAACCATAGGACAAAAATCAATACCTCTAATAATGAAGCTAAAACAAATCCAAAAATAGTCTCTAATTGTCACAATAGTAGACAAACCAGAAGCAAACCACTCCAAACTAAGAAAGTCAGTAACAAAAGCTAACTAAGGCATGGTAGTGGCATACAAAAGAAGCGCCATCAGACACCAACACTGTGTACAACAAGGTATGGAAACTTCACCAACGATCCAGGACAATGGTGAAAGAAGCACTAATCATATATCTCTGCTAGAGATAACCCAAAAAGAATTAGAGGCAAAAAGTCTTACCAACATTTTCAAAACAGAACATCTCCAAAAATAAATCCAATGAGCTAATAAATTTGTCTTCTTCATACAAAACTGTGTCACAACCTCTGCTCAACTTGAGAAATGCCAAATCAAAATGATATATGCAGCTGCACTAATTCTTCCAAGAGTAGGTTACAACTACTTAAACAAATGAGTAAAACTCCAATTAAGGTGCTATAATACCAATTTCACCTCCAATTGGTAACAAAAAAACCAAATCAGGAAGCCCCTTAATAGACCATAATAGCTATAATGTAGCAAATGTAATTTGAATTCAAATATTAATTGTTGCTATAATTGTGGTTCTGACTAGTTAGTATCTCCTAGTCTTAAGGCATAGGCTCCCATGAATAATGGTAAAGTATAGCTATCCATTCCTCTAATGTGGGAATTCAGTTTGTATATTGTATCTATATATTGACCAATACTACAGTTAATAAAATCATCCTTTTATCATACTCTTTATGGTACTCAGAGCTTATTAAGCTTCAAAGCATTTTTTTTACGATCCTAACATCATGTCTTCCCCAAATTCTGATGTTGAAAACTTCATTCCCACAACACATACTGTGCTATCATCAGTTGAAAAACTGGTTGTTCTAAATGCTGGCTCACAACTTTATATTAAGTTGGATGGAGATAATCATCCTGCTTGGAGGATACAATTCATGGCACTGTTAACAGGCTATGATCTATTGGGATATGTCGATGGCAGTAATATTTGTCCATCAAAACATTTGGAAAATGATGTCGTTGCTATCAATCCAACCTTTACTCATTGGGTTCGTCAGGATCAACTCATCCTTCATGGCATTGTTTCATCGGTGGCTGCCACTGTAGTCACTCATTTAGGTACTGTCAAAAATGCTAAACAAGCATGGGACATACTCAAAACCATGTATGCAAGCCGATCACGTGTACGTGTCATGGCTCTCAAGCAACGTATATCAAACTTCACGAAGGGAAATCAGACCATGGCTATGTACCTTCAAGGTATCAAGTCTATTTCTGATGAACTCTCAATCATTGATCATCCTCTTGATGAAACCGATCTGGTTATTCACACTCTTAATGGATTGGGGGCTGAGTATCGTCAAATATCTGTGGTTCTTCGCAGCAGAGAAAAACCAATTGATTTTGCAGAATTACATGAAAGTCTGATGGATTTTGAAACAATTCATCACAGTGCTGAAGCTGTTGTTCCTGATACCGTGGTTGTTACTGCTAATGCAACCATTCGTAGCAAAGGAAATTACCAGAACAACAACAACAACAACAACAGAAGCAATTCCCCGCTATAAAATGCTGATAACCGAGTTGTATGTCAATATTACAACAAACGTGGACATACAGCCAGAAGCTGCTATCACATCAAGGGATTTCCTAAGAAGAATGGACCAAAACCAAGAGCTAATTTGACAAATCATCAAGCAAATCATCCAAATACAAATTGGATAATGTATACTGGAGCTTCTCATCATATCACTCAGGATTTGCAGCAGTTATCCTTGGCCAACTCATATCCAGGACCAGATCAGGTCATCGTCGGCGATGGAACAGGTTTGACAATAACTCATACAGGACACAAAACTATTCAAACACCTTTTAAACCTCTTCAGCTTAAAAAAGTGTTGTGTGTACCACATATTAAATCAAACCTGTTATCTGTTTCAAAATTGTGTCAAACTAACCATTGTTCTGTTGAATTTTTTCCTGATTGTTTTGTTGTTAAGGATCTGAGTTCGGGCCAGGCAATGCTGCGAGGACCACTTAATCAAGACCTTTATCATCTACCTGCATCATGCATTTCATCCACCTCAAATAAAGCATTTACTACCAGCATTCAATCATCTTCCGCATGGCATCATAAATTAGGGCATCCATCTTTCAAGATATTGAAACATCTGTCTGACAACCATCATCTTCCAATAAAGTTCACAACATCTCATGAATGTAGTTCCTGTCATTGTTCCAAGAGTCATAAACTTCCTTTCTCCAATCATCATCTTACTAGTAGCAAACCATTGAAATTATTCTATTCAGATGTTTGGGGACCAGCGCCAACAAGATCAATAGATGGTCATTTGTACTATTTAGTCATTGTTGATGATTTTTCAAAATATGTATGGTTGTATCCTATGAAACAAAAGTCAGATGTATTCTCAATTTTTATTCAATTTAAATCCATTGTAGAAAAATATTTCAATTTGCCTATTGTTTCTTTATTTTCTGATAATGGTGGATAATTTATAAAACTCAGAACATTTCTTGCTAATAATGACATCTCTCACTTAACCACACCACCACATACTCCTGAAGTTAATGGTACAATAGAAAAAAGACACATACATATTGTAGAAACCGGTCGAGCTCTTTTGCATTATGCGAACTTGCCTTCACAACTGTGGTCTTATGCCTTTACTACTGCTGTCCATTTAATTAATAGGACGCCAACACCAACAATAAAAATGAAATCACCATTTGAAGTCTTGTTTAATATGAAACCAGATTATAACAGAATGCACTCCTTTGGATGTTTATGTTATCATTGGTTAAGGCCTTACACCAAAAACAAACTTCAGCCTAGGTCACAACCTTGTATATTCTTAGGGTATTCAATGTCTCAACATGCTTTTTAATGCCTAGAGCCTCTATCAAATAGGATTTATGTTTCAAGGCATGTTAATTTTGTTGAACATTCTTTTCCTTATTCATCTCTGATCAATACATCCAACACATCATCCATCATTCCATCAATAGACTCATCTGTGCATTCAATTATCTCTGTTCAGCCACAAAAACATAATTCTACACAACATGTTTGCATTCACAATAGCCATGAACCTGTCATTGAGTCAACTCATTCAACACTGGAAGATCAGCATGTAGTGGTCCAAACAGCAATGCCTACGACTCAAACTTCAGCAGGACAAACAGGAAATGATCCACAGACTGGTAATGTTTCTCATCCTTCCATCTCTACTACTTCTAATCATCATACTCAGCAAAATATTATTGTCACTCGATCCAAAAATAACATTTTTAAACCCAAGACGGTTTTCGCTGCTACCAAACATGATCTTAAGGAAAACCTTGAGCCTTCAACAATCAATCAGACTCTTAAAATTCCTCAATGGAGAGAAGCTAGTTTTGCAGAGTTTGATGCATTACTAAATAATGGAACCTGGACACTTGTACCAAAACCAGAAAATACAAATCTAGTTGGTTGTAAATGGTTATTTATAATAAAAAGGAATCCAGATGGAAGTGTAGCTAGATACAAAGCGAGATTGGTAGCTAAAGGGTTTACTCAAACTCCTGGTCTTGATTTTAAAGAAACATTTGCTCCTGTTGTTAAACCACGAACAATCAAAGTTGTTCTAACTTTGGCACTAAATCATGGGTGGTCACTACATCAAATGGATGTCAATAACGCTTTTTTGCAAGGTAATTTAACTGAAGATGTGTATATGCAGCAACCCCCTGGTTTTGTCCATACTGAATATCCAACCCATGTTTGCAAGCTACGAAAGGCAATCTATGGTCTAAGACAAGCACCGAGGACTTGGCATGATTCTCTCAAAGCATTTGTTGTTTCTTACGGTTTCTCAACAAGTCTTAGTGATTCATCCTTGTTCATCTACAATAGAGCAGGGGTGCAAGCATTTTTGCTAGTTTATGTTGATGATCTTCTACTAACAGGCAGCAATGTTATCTTTCTAAATCAATTTATGAAAGAACTCTCTAATAAGTTTTCTCTAAAACTACTTGGCTTTCCTCACTACTTCCTTGGAATTGAATTAATTCCTACAAAGGAAGGTTTATTATTGTCTCAGCATGGCTATATTAGGGAACTGTTAAACAAATTCCACATGTCAGGAGCCAAATCAACTGCTACGCCTCTGTGCACAACATCGCCACTCAAGTTGAATGATGGATCAGCACCTGCAGATTCAAAAATGTTTCGGAGCTTGTTAATTAACGGCCGTAGTGTTTTTAAGTGGGTGTAAATTAACGGCCTCCTTTAAAAAATACTATTTATTTAATTATTATTATTTTTCTTCATATTTTTCTTTTTACAAAATTAGAAGAAAATTGCGGCCATTTCCCTATATCCTATTTTTCTAACTAAGGCGTCCGACATGAAAAAAACCACAAGTTTGCAATAATTGTTATGTTACAATAAATTATAATATGTTTGGAAAGTATTGTCGCTGGTTTCTTCATTGTTTTGGTGGTCTTATGGTTATAATTTGACTTCTTAAACCATGGATCGAAACTGGCAAAGAAGAAGATAAAAGAAGAAGAAATGAGGTATTCTAAAATACCTCTTTTTTTATTGAGTTTTTTTAATCAATAATGATACCATAATTTTATTTATTAAAATACAATTTAAATTTTCATTTTGAGTTTTTCTTTTTAATCAGTGATGATACCATAATTTTATTTATTAAAATACATTTTATATTTTTATTTTGAGTTTTTATTTTTAATCAGTGATGATACCTTAATTTTATTTATCATTGTTAAATACATATTTTTATTCTCAATTGAAAAAAGATTATTATAATATTTTTAATTTCTACAAAATAAAAAAATATATACCTTAAGGAAAATTTATTTATTTATAATTTTTGTGGATGCAAATCTTTTTTTTTACTATGGTTTTTTCTTTCTAATCATTACGGATAAGTGCATTTTTTTTATGAAAATTAAAATTAAATGTACAATTCAAAAGTTAAATTTTAATCTTATATAAGACTCTCAATACTTTTAATAAATAAAATAAATGTATCACAATTATAATTAGATTTTTTTTGTACAAATAAATCTAACATTTCTACATAATATCACCATTTTCTTATATAATTTTTAAATTAGTTTTTAGCATTTTCATAAATTTTGAAAATGGAGAAAGAGTGTTTTTTTGTCGATAGACGAAGTGACAAACATCATCTAAAACACATACGCACAACTGCAAGATCCTAATTGAAGATGTGCAATCTAACAATATTGACATTGCTAGTTGAATTTAGTCTTACAAACGAGAAACATTGTTTTTATTGTTTCTAAATATGCATTCTTTGTAGCCTCTTTCCATCTTCTCTCGATCATAATTGTTAACTACACTAGTCCTCCATCTCTCTGTTAATCTTTTTCCTTATTAATAATTTAAAATGAAGATATATATTTTAGAAATTGAAAACCAAAAAATACTTTTTAAAAATAGATGGGACCTAAGTTACCTTTTCTATTTACAATAGTCTGACCTAAGTTTTGTCTCTATATTGAATATTATTTTACATTATAGAAGGTTAAATTTTTTTTTAAGGAATTATAGAAGGTTAAATTAATTATAAGAACTCTTTGAACGTAACTTTCTTTTTGGTATTTTTCTGCGTAATTTGAATATGGGATCTGTTTATCCACTTTTCATGTGCAAAGGATGAAAATCAATAAAGGTGGAATGGTCTGGTTATGGTGGTTTGATATGTGGTCATGATGGTAGTTGAATATATTGTTTTTCTATGTGTCTTGGTGCGTGTAATGCCTATGTGACGGAGTTGTAGAGTGTTTTTAAAGGGTTGCATGTTGCTGGAAAGCTTTGAATTGATTTGGAATTTGTAGTGAAGAAATTGAGAATTGTTATTGCTGTTGGGTGGAGACTGATTCACCATTTGCTCGGAGATAGATTGGGAGGTCAAAATTTGTCATACTTACCGTGATGCGAACATGCGTGTTGATGCTTTTGCTAATATGGGTTGTGTTCGTGATATTCGTTGGAGTTTAGGCATGGCAATGGGGCGGGGTGGGGACGGGTTTTGTCTTCCCCATCCCCTACTCCCATATACTTACCTGTTACCCTACCCATACTCAATGGGGATGAGAAATTGAATCTCATCCCCGTCCCCAATGGGTTTGGGTATTCCCACAGTGAATCAATTTTTTGAATAAAAAAAGAGTTTTTTTTAAGCTTTAATGATAATATTGTAATGCATTATCCAACAATTTGCGTTCATTTTAACATTTTCTTATCGAGTAATTTTGTTGTTCTTTTAACTATCAATGAAAGTTCTTATATCATGACAATTATCAAACAAAATAACATGGCATATCATTATCAACCCCTCAACAACAAAAAAACATGACCTTTCTACATACGGGTAGGGTTTGAGTATGGGTTCGGGGTGGGTACATATATCCCCTGTAATATCCCGCTCGTCAGTGTCGGAATTTTATCAGTCGAAGGTGCACCAGAGAACAATGTTCATGAGACTCACTACGGTAAGGAATGGTTTACGATGCGGTGCTAGTCGAACAGGAGTTAATCATCAGTGTCAGTACAAACACGTTTAAGACAAAGGGCATTTTGGTACTTTTGCCATTTGGGTATTTAAGTGTGTTGGGAGCCAAAACCCTCATAATGTCATGTTGGTTCTCTCTAAAACACTAAGAGCAAGAATTCTCTCCTCCTTCCCTCTAGAAATCGCCCCATCCTTCCCACTTC
>Ga0228710_1002025_pt1 | contig 31431 bp, 17 predicted proteins | sample MedpolnodulmetaG_FD_177995 | JGI IMG/M metagenome (GOLD analysis project Ga0228710, IMG submission 177995) | Root nodule microbial communities from Medicago polymorpha collected in Santa Monica, California, United States - pink nodules | ecosystem: Host-associated > Plants > Roots > Nodule...
TTTTTTTTGGTCAGGTGGTAGCTTTTTTTTATTTAAAGAGATCAAACGGTTAAAATTTTAAAAATTAATGAAGTTTATGGTGGACCACTCTTAAGATTGTTCTATCATAGACATTTGAAGTTAAACTTAACCGTCAAGGATTTATTTGACAAATGGAGGAAAATATGAGGGACTAAAACACCATTTTTATTAATTGTGGGACCAAAATGAAAACATTAAAGTAAATAAGCGGCCAAACGATCTAATAAGCCAAAATTTATTTATACAATTGTTCTAAATAATTATAAATGGTATATTTTGGATAGTTAATTTACCATTTTCACTATATTTTGACATATTTTATACTATTGCTATTCTTTAATACTTATGGAAGCTTATAACTATTTTCTCTTATATCCTCGATAATAATAAAATATAACTATTGTGTATTTCCGCTGCGTGTAATCTAATCTTTTCTCAAATGTGTGTAATTATAATTGTAGCATTTGAGTTTTGAGTGAGTTACAAAAATTGTATATAAAGTCTCACATCCTATGATTAAATATTAGAGACTTAACCATACATTCTCACATCCTATTTTATAAGACTAGAGACTTAATCTCACTCGTATGATATTAAACCTTTTATATGATCATCACACTCTATCATGTAAAGGTTATTACATTTGTAAAATTCTTGACAATTTTATTTGTGAAAAAAGGAGATTGTGTTATAAAATTCTTAAATGAGAAAGTACATTCTCCTTAATTCTAAATGCTGAAAATATGGTTAATTATGAAACTCAATTCTTAATAATATCTGACATTGATAAAACATATATACGTGGGGTTTCATACTATCATTGAGATACCACTTGTGTTAATAATCTTGTTATACTCGTGTGCAAAATATGTGAAGTTGATTTTATGAAACTCTATTAGTTAAAATTATATAACCACTTATGTTGATAATCCTGCACTAGTAATTAAGTATCCTACCGTTGAATATTACATTATTAAAATATTTTTGTATATCTGTGATTACTAATGAGAATCACACTTACTCTTGTTTATATATATGTGGGATCAGTGGGAATGTGTACACAATATTATATATATACAATTTAAAATTCTCGTCATTGTCATATACTCTTGTGCACACTATAAAATACGCATAGGTTAAGAGACTTTAAACTTTAGTCTCATTCTATTATATTGAGATATATATTAAAATCTTTTAATCTCAATAAACATCATAATTGGATGCTTAAGTCAATTTTGTTGGAATATGCACAACAACCTCTTAGCATGCAAATATATATTGTGCTTCTCTTTTACCAACATTCCACATTTTATGAGGTCATAAATAATAAGTTCAATGTAAAATATCAATACTCCTAGCGAGTATGATATCGTGTTCTCGAACTACTTATAAACTGAGATAATCATAAATATTCTTTCTAGTGGCCACATTAATCCACATCTTTTTTTTCTTTAAACAAAGTGTCTATGTTAATCCAATCTGGAGATTCTTGAATTTCCTATTTATATAGATTTTCATAGTCACTTTTGCTAAAACTTGGATTAATTGAATGTCGTAGAACATTTATTGATTTTGACTAAATGTAATTACAATCTTAATAGGCTATACCTATAAGTAATTGCCGTTCTTATACCTATGTGGATATATGACTTTTATAAAATTGAAAACTCATTGGCAGAACCACTAATCACATACTTATATATATAAGTATTGTAACTCATAATTTGATTCAGTCTATGATATTTTGGGTTAGTGGGAGTTTGTTATAGCATTTTTTAAAATGCTTGGGCCATTGTTTAATGATACCTTTTTTTTAAAACTAAAATATGTCACTATAAATTCATCATTTGTTAGAAAAATGAGTCTTTGACATGTATGATTTGTTTTCCCTATTGGATTCAATTTCTACAATATTAAAGCTTACGTCTCTTTTTTGAATGATTAGTGCTTTGACCATTATTGAAAGTTTTAAAATTTAAATTCTTTATGACAAACGAAATTTTATATTCTTTTAGTAATTGAGTATTGTCATCCAAGTGGGAGACTGTTGGATATTATTTAATTAATCAATTATGGATTGACAACAATCAATTATTATAAGTTAATCTTAATATAAATTATGGTTTACTGTGTTAAGCGTTAATCCATTGGTGAATATGTGTGATTGAGCTATTGTTTCTAAATGGATCGTGATGAGCTGAACCATTTAACTAAGCCCAATGAGAGGTCCCTGCCCTCAACTGTTTAGCTATTTAAACGTCATCCTGTCAGAAGATTAAGCATTGTGAACAGTATGGTGAAAACCTAAAGTTAGACGGGATGAGGGTAGTCATCCCTCTCATACTTGTTGGTGGTTATCCTTCATGAACCTAATTCAAAGGTACACAATTTCTTCTTCCTTCTTTGTTACTAATGATATGCTATAACTTGTATCTAGTAGTGATCGATGGCTAAATCTTAAATCTTTTATCATGGCATCCAACACATTCATATATAAATAAATATTAAATCCCACTTTTTTCTGCATGGTCAATAACATGAAACTTTGTACCATTGGAGTATGTTCACTCCTTGTTCACTTATTTCCCCGGCAATCATCAATATATGTGTAACCATTCATAGAAAATACGGGGAATTAATGGAGAGTCGTGAGAAATTCTTAGGCGAAAATAAAAAGTGGTATTTCAACGATGATATTACGATTAGAGGTAGTGCCAGAGTCAGAAAAAATGTTTACGTGGGTCATCAAAATAAACTATAATATATATACACAAAACTTATGTTTTGAAAGTGTGATAGTAAAGCGTTTTGAGAGATGGAGAAGAGAGTGAGTCATAAGGTAATTTTAATTAAAAATCAAGGATATTTTAGTAACTTCCGCTATAAAAAATCATCATTTTTTTTGGATGGGATGGGGTTCTGGCCCACTCATGCCCTCAAGCGGCTCTGCCTTTAGAGAGAGAGGGAGGGAGGGAGGGAGGGAGATGAAGGGATTTTTTGTATGTAGGAACAAGGAGTGAACATTAGCTGGGTCCACCAACATTATAGGTGGCACACAATAAACTTTATTAATTTATTTACTTTTAACTCTACAATCATTTTGAAACAAAATAGAACCTTGGATCATGCAAGATCATTGAATCTAATAGTGAACCACAAACACATGATTTTTCTTTCATTTTCTTCATCTTCTTCCTTTTACTTCTTCTTCATCTTCATCACATTCATCCATCTTCATATACATTCAAGCCCAGAAAAATAAAACCTCAAATTCATAGTTCAATCTTCACCTCTTCCTCTCTCCATAAACCCATAAAACCCAAAATTACTTAATCTTTAACTTACAAATTCATAGATTCATAAAAAAATATGTGATGGTGTTGTGATGAGATTATTGTTGTTGATTATGATGGTGATGTAGTGATAGATTATGCGATGTTGTTGTTTTTGAGTTGATGAGATTAGACTTGTTGTAGTTGATTATGATGGTGGTGTAGTCGTGAGATTATGTGATATTGTTGTTTTTGAGTTAATAAATTTATACGGACCAAATGTGCAATTCAACAAAAATATTTCTATTTCTAAAGTATTTGATCTATGATCAATCCATTTCTGACACTGAAGGAAAAAGTTTTTTCTTTAGAAAAACCAACAAAGAAAATTACTTCCTTCATCTCATAATAATCTAGCAATTTAATCATTTCACATATCTTAAAAAATGTATAAGTAAAATGATTTTAAAGGTCTTTGTCAAATATTAATGTATTTATCATCATTGTAAATGTAAAGTGAAAGATATTAAATTGAAAGTGAAGACTCAAATGAGTGTAGAATTGAAAAAAGATAATTAACATTGTATTGAAAAATAAAATAAATCATTTATTTTAAAACATGTTTTTTACAAATGAGTCATTTATTATGTAAGGATTGAGTAAGTGATAAAAAAAACTCGTGTAGCAAGACTGGTCCTTATTTTCTGACAGCAATTAGAGGGAAAATTAAGTTGATTACATCTGTACCCACTTCATATTGAGTGCTTGATTATTTTAAATTGTTAATTACTTTTGACTACTTTCTCATATTCTCTTCTCTTCTGAGAGCTTCCTAGCTACAAGGCTTATAGCATGATTCATTGTATGAGACAACACAAACGAACCCAATTTCTTCTTTTACTGAACTGTTACCCACATCTGTATACATCATTTGGATATGTTTAACTTTAATGATACATGAAACATTGACCGGGCAAGAAGTGTACTAGCATTAGAGAAAAATTAAGGAAAATGGTAAAAGAGTGTTGTTATAGAATGCTCGTTAAGAAAATTAAAATTAAAATTAAAATATTCTTTTAAAAAACAATGAGAAAATGTATATACAACTTTTGAATGTTTATAAGAAGAGAGACCAACAAAGTTGTCTCAAATGTTGTATCAAAATGAGAAGAGAGAACAACAAAGTTGTCTCAAAAATTGTACTAAAATGGTTGTTAAAATATCACTACTCTTATTTTTAATGTAACGTTTCTACTTTATGTTTTTATTTTTTAGAACACTTGTTAACAAGATCCAAAAATTAAAATACACCATCACATGAAATTATTAATATGTATCTTTTTTAATATGTATTTGACAAGGCTGGAACGATGTATAAATTTTTAAAACTACAACACACATAAAATTTTGTATTAATATATAATACATATTCCAACATAAAAGAATCGATATATTTTTTTTTTAGGAAACTAATATGAAATATATTAAACTTTCTAAGTACAAGGAGTGCTAAAGAAAAACCAAACGGTTACAAAAGTATTACAACAAAACAGAGTGTAAAAGGAAAATAAATACCAGAGTCAATCTATGCACATACATAATAAAGGGTTAAGCCACCGCCTATGACGATTAAAGGACAAGTTAGGAATCTTTGCTTTTGATCACCAAAACGAGCGGAGCTTAACACTATCAATAAGCTAAAGAGTAGAGGTCGGTTTATCTGTAAAAATTCTGTTGTTTCTGTCCTTCCAAATAATCCAAATGCAAGTGCACCAAATCATTACAAGCCAAACACGGTGAGATTTGGAAATACCAACAATGTGTTCAAAATATTGTAAATGATTTGACAAATCAAGGGGACAAACTGTAACAATTCCTAACTAGCGTTAAACATCAATCCAAAGGGCTCCAAAAAAGGAACATTCCAAGAATAGGTGACCAACTGTATCCAACCGGCCACAACCTGAAATACACATCTGATCATCAACATGAATTATGCGACGCTTAAACAAATTATCTTTGGTGGGAACTCGATCCTGCAGGAGGTGCCAGACGAACAAGGACACCTTCAACGGAATATGTCGCTGTCATATAGCAACCAACTCAACTGTATCGAGGGAAGGGCCATCACTGGTGAGGAGTGTGTATGCACCCCTCACTGTATACCTAGGCCTCCAGGAGGATCCGATAACCATACTCATCTATCTGAACATTTAACCTGCAAAATCACATCGCGAAGCAACAACTGATGATGGTTCATCAATCAATATCTTAATCAATTGATGATGGTTCATAATGTATCAATTTGTTAAAAGTTCAAACTTTTAATATCAAAAGATTAAATTTAATTTCCTAGATGACAGTTATAAAATAATTATTTGTTAAAAAAACTATAAAATAATTATTAATGCAGATTTATTAAATAATTTATTCTTTCAATATTGAGAAACATGGAGCATATTTTCTCACACACACACACAAATAAATTTTATATCCTTATAAATATTTCTTAGTTTTTAGTCCTTTAATTTTTTTTCCGAAACAAAGTTCCCTAAATTTTTTTATTAGCAAATTTGGTCTTAATGTTAAAGGTTGTTGTACACGCGACACCGTATAACTATATTTAGTCTTGTAACCATGGAAGAATAGCTCATGTATTGTTCCGGATTGACATGAAGGCCAATAAGAGTGACCAGCAGAGTAAAGCACACGTGATTCAAAGCTGAACACGTGAGAGGTGCATGAGTAACCATGTGTGGCTTACCGCACGGGAGCGCTGCCGAAAGAAATTTCCACCGTTGAAGCTCTCATTAATGGTCTCCATAAATGGTGCCGCATATTACGGAAGCAGTTATCAACCATTTCGCACATTTTCCACCTCTTTCATATATTGACTTGAGCGTTGGTGTATTAACGTGCTTGCACCATTCTCCTCCACCATATATGCTTGCCCTTCACCATACCGGAATCTCAACTTCCACCGCCTCGTTGCCATTTCTATCCAAAAACCACCACTGCATTTCTCTATTCCGCAACAGACAGGACAAGGATCAATAACTTATTTTTAACATAAGTAATTGGTCCATTTGAATATATTATCTTTTGTTTTTAGTCCTTCTATATAATGCTACATTTAACTTATTTTAACAGCGGAGACCAATTTATTGACGAAATTTTTTAGATGGACTAAATAAAAATGATATATTTTTGAGTCTAAAAACTTATTTAGCCTATATTTGTTTAAATGCAAAATTATAAGTAAACCATTTGTGAAGTATATCTAGTTATCTACACTTATTCAAGTTGTCTCACATGAATAGCAAACATACGCATAACAGTTCACAATTGTTTTTTTATATTCTACATCTATCCTTAAAAATAGGACTTCGTTGGCTTCACAAAAGTTAAAAAAGAGTACTATCTCCGTCTCTACTTATAGGGCCCTTTTGGAAAATAATGGGAATTATAAAAATTGAAAATAGTAATAGATTTGTTTGTAATTGTTATTGGAGTAATACCCCAACTTCGTCTTCAAAGTTTGCAAAATATCTATTTAGTCCCTGAATTTTTAAAATGTCAATCAAATCAGTCTCTCCGTTAAGTTGTCTTGTTAACGGAGGTGACGTGTACTGTTAACCGCTTACGACTTACCACGTCAGATGTCACGCAAGCAGGGACTAATTTGGCCGAAAATGATAAAATTACCAAGGATCAAATTGATTGATTTACAGGAAATTGCAAAATTTCCAACATATCTTTTTCCCCCAACATCTCTTTCTCATGAACGGCTCTTTCTTCCCCCAAATAAATAATTTTGGAACTCTAATGTTATAATTTGTCACCTAGACTTCAAAATCCCCAAGATTTCTTTCATGAATTGATGACAAAGTTTTTCCCCAATTCAAAAAACTTAACCCTGATTTTTTTGATTCAATTCGAAATCCAAAAATCAGTGGTTATTGTTCAAGCTTTGGTGTTCAAAAATGATGGGTGGTGGGTGTTTGGGCAAAAACAGCTACAACAGTCGGTCTTCATCTTCAAGCTCTATGTACAATGGTGATGTGAGAGTGCTTCAATGTTGGTGTCATAGAATTTGTGTTGTAAGAAAAACCAACACTGTCAATAACCCATGAATGCCTTTCTATGTCTGCCCTCTGCCAAATGTTTGTTTAACAATGATTATATGATGTGTGAATGGTTTGTTTAAATTGTACTGATTTTGAATTTTCTTTGTATAGGATGATAGTGAAAAGAGGTTGTCAATGAATGAATTCAACCCTTTTGTCAAAATCTTTCCATCATATTGGTCCTTCTATTGTTTGTCTATGCATCAAATTGATCCCTAAATTAGTTAAAAATACCATCAAATAAGTCCTTGAATTATCACAACATATATCAATGTGATCCTTGCTGCATATATTTGCTGAACAAAGTAAAAAGTAAAAAGACATACACTTTGATTGTTGAAAATATCATCATAACTCATACATTTGATGTTCATAAGTCATTGCATAGCCAAAGAAGAACATTACATAGACATCAAGTCATAAATCTTACATTTGATGTTCATAAGTCATTACATAGCCAAAAAACATAATTTAAATAAGTTCAAAAGCATAATTTAAACAAGCATCACTGCTTTTAAAATCCTGGAGTTGGGATAAACTCCATGTATTGGGATTGAGTAGAAGCGGATGACCCGTAACTTGGATATGGAACTCTAATAACTTTAGGAGCAGTTGGATTTTGTAGAGCAGAACCTCTCACTTGTGTTTGTTTATGCATGTAATTTGAAATCAGTGGTCCTGTCAAGCCATATCTCCTTGTACTCATTCCTTGGAATAAAATCAATCAAATTAAACCTTAAATTATAACACTATCCATCAAATCAGTCCTTAAATTATCACAATATGTATCAAATCGATCCTTATTTTGAGGGGTATAATTGGAAATACAAAAAAATGACAACTAAAAAGTTAAAACTGCAATTTTTACCATTTCCATCAAATTGGTCCTTGTACACGTGGCTGCCTTGTTGACACGTGTACAAGACAATACAGCATGCAAGATGACACATCATCATCACTAACGAAGCTTATGGACGGAGGGGCCATTTTGATGGACGTCTTCAAAATTCAGGGACTAAATAGATATTTCGCAAAATTTAGGGACAAACTTGGCTGTTTTTTTGAAAATTCAAGGACGAAGCTGGGGTATTACTCATAATTGTTTTTACAATTTTATCCTTTAAGAGAGAGTTAGTGTATGTTTTCAACATAGTATTTAATGTTGATTGAAGAAAAATATATGAAATAAATACGGGTTGGCAAAGAATTAATTAATGTACTTGAAAATATCAAAGAGATTTTATAAAAAGAGACAAAAAAAACTTTCTCAAAAAGGTCTTATATTTAGGGGCAGAGCTAGTAGCTTTTTTATACATGTATCTTTCAAGAAATATAATTATTTTATAGGCTAAATTACGTTACACGTTTTGGTCCCTTAATTAAAATTTGATTTATTTTGGTATCTTAACTTTTCTCCGTTACACGTTTTGGTCTTTTCCGTTAGTTTTAATTCAAAAACGTTGGTTTTCTTCATTTTCTTGGATTTTTGTTGTTGAAGGTTGATGGAGATGATATGAAGATGAAGAAGAGAAGAAGATGAAGAAAACCTAACGTTTTTGAATTAAAACTAACGGAAATGACCAAAATAGGGAGAGAAAGTTAAGATACCAAAATAATTCAAATTTTAATTAAGGGACCAAAGCGATACTAATTAAATAGTTAAGGGACCAAAAATGCAATTTAGCCTAGTTTATACTACTGCAGTGTTTATTCTTGACGGCAGAAAAGAGGTAAAATGATTGCGAATATGTTGATAGAGAGATAATTAATCTAAAAAGGAAATGGAAGAATCATTAGATACACAATAGTGGTTTGAGCATTAGATTCATTTATGTCTCACTCAAACCAACTTAACAACAATATTTGAGTTATAACATGTAGATGCTCGTAGGAAATGGAAGAATCATCCAAGCGTTGAACACTTAAAACTAAATTAGTCCTTCAAATTAGTTGTGAATGTCAATTGTCAAATTAACCCTAAATAGGCTGATAGAAGATTAATCCAAATTTTAACGACTTTTAACGGCTCAAACCGCAATCAAACCATTCAATTAACATAATTATAAGTGTTGGTTCAAGAATCAATTGATTGAATCATCCGGTTCAATTTTTGAAACATTACAACATGTGTATGAATGTCTTTAATTACTATCAATACAATACACTTAGAACTCCGACACCAACTTATGTGCGTAAGTTTATAAAGATTTTGTTATTTCGTTTACATAAGAAAAAATATACAGTTAGAATATCTAGTTTGGTCATTTGCCAAATGTCTATTGCACCGTAATTTATGCTGTTACATGCACTCATGAATTCTCTCACCTAGTTATTACCTACTTGGAATTCATTTCATTTCTTAAAAGAAAAGAAATAGAAGACTCTTTCTAAAAGATAAAGTCAATAGAAAGCAAAAAGAGAAAAGAAAAAGAATTCTAAGCAAAAGAAGATAAGTATATTTGGTTAAGCCATTAAATTACCTACTGTAATTTATGATCCAAATCATTATATATATGTATGTATAAATAAAATTAGAGAAGGCACTCTAGGGCAACAATATTAATCATTGTTCACATTTTTCTACATTAAAATTGCATATCTCATACTATCATTTACCATAATATGATTGATCTCAGAAATTTGGCCAAATTCACCAGTGGACCAAACCCCATCAGAACCATTAACACGAGGATTAGAGACACAAGAGAGTATTGAAATTGGAGCTTGAAGAATAGCATAAATAACTGAAAAACCACTCCATCCACGCCCATGTTGTCTTCTTCCTCTTTCACCTCCAAACATTGCTACTTCAACCCCTCCATTCCCTTCTTCAAACATGTTCTCATCTGCCACCTTAGAACTCTTCTTCATCTTATAAATATTAATTCTTCTCACTGCAGCTACAAGATGCCACATCTACAATTACCTTACTTGGTTTGATGAAATTGAATTTAGAAGAGACAATAATTATGTAAGTACTACTTACTAGTAGCTATTAATTGTAGAAACTCCAAACTTCAAAAGCTTTGATTAATTTGAATGATATTTTTCAATATAAAGATGTGATGAACTTTGAAGAAGAAATTGATTATATGATTGAAAGGGTCAATCTCTATTTATGAGGGTTAATTGATAATGGTATTAAGTGGTGGTATTGCTAGTGCTTGTGTTTATCACCAAAGTTTTTTATGGGTATCTTTTAGTTTAAAGAGCCAACCAACTATCACTAGCATATTTTTTTTATTCATTGATAATTATATGTGGGGTCTATTCAAGCCCAACATGCCGACAAACCTACCTAATAGTACAAATTATAGTCTTTATTTGTCAAATTATGGGTTTGCAACTTTACATAATAGATATGCTATATACATATATATACTGGTTTACTATTTTACCTAACAAAAGGGTCAAGCTTTTTGAGGTATAGTTCTGTTCATTTTGTGGTATAAATTAAAGGGTCTCAACAAATTGAAGCTAAATGACAAAAAGACTAGATAGCTAAAGATATTATGAAAATTGTGGTAATTCTCATCAATCATTTGGATGAGTAACTTTATCAAGAAAGAATCATCAATTACCGTCCAATGATTTTTCTTTGTATGACATTGCATTGTTTGTATGGTAACAAATTATCATTGTTGATGCAAAGTTGTATAGATTCCCCACAAATTTAGTCTGTGTTGGGGAATCAATGCCGATACCTATATGTGATAGAGACATATGTGGTGGCATAGATTAGTACCATTTCTCCACTAAAGATTAAGACTCTCATGGTTATCTATTATCTATATTCCTTTCTTGAACCTTGAAGAAAGCCAAGATACGGATAGATATGCATATTATTATAAATAAGTAATTAGAAAAATCAAGCTATTGGATTTTAAACTAACCAAATAAGTTTTGTATAATATCTCTAAATATGGTACATGATCTTTGTACTTAGGCGTGGTCCTTGGGACAACTTGATGATGCCAAAGATCAGCTAGCTGGCCATAGTGGTCCCTCACTAGGAAATAAGATATTTTTTGGGTGAAGGGTATGGGGCAAAAACCCTACCAAGAAACTAGATTAGAGAACATGCAGGAAGGAAACACGGTTGACATCTTCCATAAGGGAGTTCGATATGAAAGTCAGTACTTTATTAACACAATAATGTTAAGTTGATGCCCTTTTTTTTTCCTATTTTTATTATACACTGTCGTGTGAAAAGATATTTTAGTAGTTTCATCCCATGTGAAAGAGAATGTTGGATGGAGTGGTGAGGGTCATATGGTCACGTATCGTATTTATGTGTGGTGGTAGAAGATGTGTCTATCACTTATGATGGTGGTCAATGTATTCACCACTCTAGTTATAAAAAATTCAAAGTAAATTTAACGAAAATCAAACTCAGGTAAACTGCAAATATTCTATTTTGATAAAATAAACTATCAAATACTTGATTAGCTTCCTTGGTACATGTTTCATTTGGGGACAACCCAAAAGTGAGCCTTGTGACAAACTTTTCTTTTTGAGGGGAGCCTTGTAGCAACCTTAGTCGATGGCAGATCAATACCGCATGGGATAGGGACAATTGCCCCACAATAATTTTATGTAAATCATAATAAAATTGCTTGTTGGTGGTTTGGAGCGAGATCTTAAGGAACCATTTATTTTTGATATTCGATCGTTGTTTTTGATCAATTTGTTCGAAAAGTGTACTTTGGTGGAGTTTTAATTTTTTTTTTCTTTGGAGTTACCTCTCTTTGGTGTTAAAGCTTTTGTCTTGGTTATTTTTTTTTTGAAGAAGCTTTTGTCTTGGTTTTGTCTAGGTGGCTTTTAGTTGATTTCTTGGTGCTAAGGTGGTTTGTCCTCTGCAGTCTTTGATTTGGCCCGTATTTAACATTCTTATAACATATCTTGTGCTTTTTTGTTTAAGTTATAATATTTATTTTTGCTTTTTCAGAAAAAATCATAATAAAATTTTGATATACTTATTATTTCAATGCCCTGCCTTATTAAAAAAAAGGCTGCCCCCATTGGTTAGGGCACGACTTAATTTTTTCGAAAAGTATTTTAAGACAGTGAAATAATTATATATTTTTTGGATGTGTACATCAAAAGAGATTTACCATGCCCACTTCAGTCATAAGGGTTATTTCTTGCTCCAAAGTTTTATGTATATAGAGTAATTAATATTTATTGAAATTTTCGTAAAACATAAAATTTATTGTAACTATTGGAATTTAGAAGCGGTCAATATTTGTTGATTTGCTGCCACTTGCCATGTGTTTTTTGTTTGTTTTATGAAAGTGTGAAAGAAAAAATATTGGCAGGTATTGCTATTCGCAAAGTGTAATATGGAAATGCATGCATAAGAATAATTGTAATTCGTAGAAAGTTGCATGTTTTAGGTTTTTGGCATGAAATTATGTATAAAAGAATAAATTTGAAGGTGGTTGCATATTTTATGGAGTCATGGTAACTTGTATCTTTATGACACATGTTAAAGATTTTTTAAATGGTAAATATTTATTATAAAATATACTACCTCCGTCCCTACATATAAGACCATTTTGTTAAAATTACGGGAATTAAGAAAGTGAATATTTGTATTAAAGTTGTTTGTAATCACTATTGTTTTTACATTTTTATCTTTAAGAGAGAGAATTGGTTTATGTTTTCCATATGCTATTTATTGCTGATTGAAGAAAAATGTGTATAATAAATAGGGTCATGTATGTAAAAAAATAATTAATGTAGTTGAAAATAGCAAAGGGGTCTTATAAAAAGGGACAAAAAAATTCTCAAAAGAATCTTATAATTAGGGACGGAGGTAGTAATGTTTTTTTTTTACGCGTATAAAACATAATGTTATTAGACAATTTATTTACAATAATTTTCAATCTCAAGAAGAATAAATTGACACAATTTCCTAGACAAAATTTCACTTTATGTTCCTTAACATGTGCACTAAGGGCACAAATTAACATTTCCCTTATGTATATTTTGTCGGAGCATTTATAACATGTGCCACCTTAGACCATCTACAATGAGAGGTTCTTCCCTTATTTAGCACCATGCTAAATAAGCACCCCCATTGTAACGTCAATTACTATAAAAATGAGTGTTTTTATAGACACCCTCTCTCTCATATTACCCATGAGTCCCAGATGTACAATTAATTCTATTTTGGTATTATTTTAATTTTAAAAAGTAAATTATATAATAGTTGCAAGAGTAATATTTTAATCGAACAACATTAGATTTTCAACAAAAACAATTTTTTACAAAAATAATTTACCCATCTGAATGGAAAAAAATATATGATGATTGGATTTAAATAAAACAATAAATAATTTATCATCATTTATTTTATATTGTTTCTTCAAGTTTTGACTTTTTTTTTTAATTATTAATAAAATTTAAAAAATGTTCATTTTTTTATAATTTTTAATTAACTAGTACTGGATTGAGTTTCAATTAATATAAAGATGAGTTATTTATTTTAAATTCGAATCCCAATCATTTTCAATGAGCTAGACTTCATAAGTTTGTCGGATTGACTAGTACTGAAAATTTCAATTGTGGGAAATCGAATTACTAACTTATTGTGAGTTAGATTAGGCGATATTGTGTTGAACCAAAATGAGTTTTGGACAATGACTTTGAAGTTTTGATGATTACAAAGTATGAAAAAACAATTTGATATGTTAATGTGTTTTCAAGTATGCAGTATCATAGAATTAAAGTATGACTCTTAAAGTCAAGTTTTGGTTCTGAAATATAAGATTCTGAACACCAAGGAAAACATCTGAAGAAAAAGATAAGCTTGTATAACTTATAACAAGACATGTGAAATTCAAAACCGTTGGTCTGTTGGATCCTTTTCAATCGAAGGAGAAGTCTTCATATTCATGTTGACTAGGTTTCTGAATAGACAATTTATCTGATTGACTTATACCATAGACTCCAATCGTCAGAAAACAATTTACTAACCTATTGTGGGTTAGATTAGAGAATATTGAATGGTCGAGATTGTTAAATTTAAAATTGTCTGTGGTCTGGATCATTTTTCAATCGAATAAGAAGTCTCATTTCATGTTGATTAGATTTCTAAATGGACAGTTTATCGGATTTACTTATACCAAAGACTCCACTCGTCAGAAAATGATTTCCTAACTGATTGTGGGTTATATTAGGGGTAGGAGATATTGAACGGCCGAGATTGTAAAATTTAAAACCGTTGGTCGGCTTGATCATTTCTAGTCAAATGAGAAGCCTCCTTTCATGTTGACTAGGTTTCTTAATGGACAAATTGTCGATTTAACTTATATCGAAGACTTCAATCGTCGGAAAACCATTTCCTAACTTATCGTGGGTTAGATTAGGGGATATTGAATGGTCGAGATTGAGAAATTCAAAACCATTGGTCGCCGTGATTATTTTTCAATCGAACGAGAAGTCTCCTTTCATATTAACTAGGTTTCTGAATATACAATTTGTCGGATTGACTTATACCGGAGACTATAATCGTCGGAAAAAGAATTCCAAAATTATCGTGGGTTAGATTAGGAGATATTGAACGGTCAAGATTATGAAATTCAAACTTGTAGGTTAGTTTGATCCTTTTGAGTTGAATGAGAAGTCTCTTTTCATGTTCACTAGGTTTGTGAATTGACAGTTTGTCAGATTGACTTATACCGGAGTATCCAATCGTCAGAAAACGATTTACAAACTTATTGTGGGTTAGATTAGGGGATATTATACGTTCTCGATGGTTAGTTTGTTGGATTTACTTATACTGAAAATTTCAATCGTCAGAATTTAATTACTATTTTATCCTTTTATAATATTATTCAAATTATTATTTGAAAAATTAATTTATTAAAAAAGGAACTACCTCACTACAATAGAAACAATATTCAGAATGTTAAAGAATTTTTTTAGGTAAATAATTTTAATCTTATTTACCAAATGTATTTTATCATATTTGGTAAAAAAAAATGGATTTTTATGCTAGTTATAATAAATAAAAAGTGAAAAAAAAAAAACTAAAAAAAGGGTTACTATTATGTTAGGGGCTTGATATATATATAAAAAATTACTTTATAGAAAAAACTTTTAACTTTAGAGAAGTTACAGTTCTGTTAAACACGTTAAACATAAACACTTATTTTGGACATGTTTCAAACTTTTGTTGGTCTGTAGACAAAAGACAACAGTTTGTTTTGGACACGTTTCAAACTGTAGTTGGTCTATTAGTCTTAACATCTATCTTGCAGCTACAACATCTTTATACACACCACATGTGTAAGTAGTTAGGGTTGGACAGTCAGTCGGTTAGGTTCAGAATCAGTTTCAAAACTTGAAACCGTTTAAACTAACTGTTGCATATCCCTGACCCATTTTCGACCAACTTAGGCATCAGTTTGGTGTAAACGGTTAAGCTACTCAAACATGTGGTTAGTTCGATTAAATCGGTTTTGTATATATCAATTTTTGCCTAATATATTTTAAAAAATTAATATAATCAAAATTATAAGCTATACTTTAGGTATTTGGTAAAACCAAGAATAATCATTTGGCCATTCATATTAATCTTTAAGGCCTGCCAATTTTATAACTGGAAATTTAAGTAAAAATCAAGAGCAATCTTTTTTCCACAATATATTATTTTGAGCTTGTTGCACTGATACCATTTGTAAACTTCTTCCAAATGTAAGTTACATAACTTGTTTGCATTGACTAATAGCAAACATGCACAACAAAACAAATATTAGTAAATATTATAGTTGTCCAACAATCTAAGTAATATAATATATTACAGTCATCCAATATTTAAGTGAGTAAACGTTGAAATTAATTTTGCTGACTTTCAATGCATAGGCTGCTTGCAATTGTTGATGCTACAACATGGCGAAACATGAAAAATGTTGTTGTTGTTGTTGCACAACAAGAGAATGCATATAATTGTTATAAAAAAATTAAAACCTAAACAACAATATATTCAATGTTCTAGATTTAAAAATATGCATGAATGATATTTGAAAACAAACCTGAACTGCAGCCTTCAGAAGTCTATAACAGGCTAAATTCCACTGAAATTGCAGCAACCATTTATGATAAAGTGCAAATTAAAATTACCTAGTAAATCAAAATAATTGCACTTGATTAAAGATAATTCATTATAACAAAACAAACAAGTTTTATCAGATTACCTGCAAAGAGACATGCCATAGATAATACTTCATAATTTTTCATTCTCTACATCTCTAATGACATGGGCATAGGTTGATAGCTTCACAACTTAATCCTAACAATAACCAGATTGATGAAATATCAATTCAAGTAAACAAAAATCAACTAGTATAACAAAAAACACCAATTTTATATTAAGATCAACTAGATTAATCCTAAGGTTAAACTGTTTTATAAGTTAATTGACATTTATGGAGAAGTTAAAGGAGAAAACTTGTTAAATATTTAAGATGCATAAATTCATTTTAATTTGTGCTTAATGTTTTTTAACAAATTTCACAGTCAGTTATGTGATTATTGATTATCCCAATTTTATGTTTTTCAACAAGTGTTCGTTGAAACAATTATATAAACTAACTTATAGTTTTCTATTCTGTTCTTAATGTTGATCATACGATTTTTTATATTAATTTTTATGTTTTTAACTTTATTGTATTGTCTTAAGAATATATAAAACAATCATGTTTCTATTAATTTTCAATGATAAAGTACACTAGACCATCCTGATTTGTAATGACATACAAGTATAACAAACACTTATAAAATCTCAATTCAAGTGAACAACATCATACTTATACTAAGTTTAACTAATTTAATCCTAAGGTTAACAAATTTTATAAGAATGAAAAACTCCACTTAATAAGTATAGACATACCAATAATTAAGCATAAATTAGCATAACAAGCAGAAGAAGCAGCAAGTTTCATCAACATAAAACCATGTCCACAATTATCATTGAGCCAAGCAAATCAAGCAGGTTGCATTCCATATCACCATTCAAAAGCAAAGGCATGTGTTGTACATTAGTATTGAGTTATATTTGACTCCAAAATATCCAAAAAAAAGAAGTCATTCATGCATGACATTAAATTACTTTTAATTAGTATTATATTAATTTAATACTTGAAGTATGAGAAAGTAAAAATAATTAACAAATTGTAATCATTGAGTGGAATTAAACAAAAATCCCAATTGTTGGCGGTGTAACACAAGCAATTCCAACTTTGAAGCCACTTAACACTTGTCCAATTTCTGCAACGCATTCAAATCAATAAAAGAGAAATAAATTAATTTATTCAATATCAAATACAAAATAAAATCCTTTCTACAAAAAAAAACAAAATAAAATACTAATTTATCAACAAGTTACTAAATTACCTTCAACGACATTCTCTAACAGTTGATACTCTTCACTCAAATTAATATCCTTGAAGTTAATGAAAGAAGGTTTTAGCCAATTTTGACAACATATCAAAACTTCAGTAATATTCGGACTCAAGGAACTTTTGTGTCTAAAACCCTTTCTCCTATGTTAAATGCGCTTTGAGAAGCAAGTGTTGACACATGTGTGGTCAAACAATCTCTAACCATTACTGCCAAAACTGAATAACAAACTTCATTACTTTTCCACCACGTAAGAATGTCAAATTTTTCATCGTCATTTTAAGGTGGATCACTTAAGTACCTTCCAAGGTCATTTTGTTAAACAATTGTTTCCTTTCTTCCAAATGTTGTTTAAACTCATCTACCTTTGCATTAAGTGATGGATTTTTGAAAAGGGCAGGTTGTTCAACTAATGAATTGTTGTTGCCCGATGACCCAACTTTAGATTTGTACAAATTGTACAATTTAAACAAGTTATCTTGCACACTCCCAACCATTTCTTTTGCCAAATTACTACCAGCCCCATACAAATCACCAAATGACCACTCAATATATTCAAACCTGTACCTAAGGTCAAATATTACTCCAAAATAAAGCAATTGGTTTATTTTCACAACATTTCCCCAATACTTATCATACTTTTCCTTCATATATACTCCCATTGAAGCCACAATAGTATTCAAGTTCATTGCTGCCTTTTGAAGATCACACAATATAGAAGGTAGGTTGTGAAATGTCGTATGCAAAGACACTTGTTGAGATGATGAAAATATCTTTGTAGCATCATAGAATTTTTTTAAGAAACTAATAAAATCTCTTAACATTTTCCCAATCACTAGAACTAGGTGTGCTAGATTTGCCTAACCACTCCTTATATCCAACATCTCCCCCCTCTAACTTCTCAAAAGCTGTTTGAAATTTTTCTACGGCATCCAACATCAAGTATGTTGAATTCCACCTAGTGGGAACATTAAGACAAATGTTCTTTTTGCATGTTATCCTTGAAATTTCTACGCATTCTTTGAATTTTAATGCTCTTCGTGGTGAAAATCTAACAAACTTAACAACATTGTGGATGCTAGAAATAGACAAATCTTGATCCCACACATTACTACCAAGTTCAATATGTGTGCCACACACCTCATATGCAAGTGATCCTCTTCACCCATTAACCAATTATTATTCTTAAGTCTTCTCTTTAAATAAGAGATAACCACATCATTCGAAGAAGCGTTGTCCACTGTTATTGTTGACACGTTTCTAATCCCCCACTCTTTCAAAGCCTCCTCAACTTTCTTACCAATGGTTTCTCCTTTGTGATTTAGTACTAGGGTGAAACTAATTATTCTTTTTTTATAGTTCATCTATTGTCAACAAAGTGTGCGGTGATGATCATGTAACCAAGGTTTTGAACGAATGTCCAATAGTTCGTGGTTAAGGCTACCCTTCTACAATCATATTTTAAAAATACCTCCAGTTTCAATTTTTCATTGAGATAAAGTTGGAAACAATCGCGAGCAACTGTTCTTCTTGAAGGTGAGGTCATTAGTTAGTGTAATTTTTTACATAATTGGTTGAACCCCTCACCTTCTACCACTCTAAAAGCATGTTTATCAAGGATAACAAAGTTGGTTACGGCATCCTTACAATCTTTGACATTGTACTTTTGGCTACCTAGAATTAGAAAACCACTCTTCCCACTTATAAGATTTGTTTGCCTAGGGACATTTAGTATGTTAGTTGGTTTCTTAAGGCAAACTATATAGTGTGCTAACATGTTGGATGCCCCATTTAATTTAGAATCACAAGGATATCTTTTATGGCAGTGTTTTCAAGCAATTGTAGGTTCGGGTTCATCAGATAGGGGATTAAAATCAAGGCTAACAGGAGAGGTTCACCTATTACCATTGACATTAGGTCTTCTACACCTATTATTAGGTAAGGGGGGAGTGAAGTAGTTGGTTGTTGGGTAGATTCAGCTGAAAAGATTAGTAAAGTAATTTAGATATGTATTTAGTTAAGTTTTTTGCATTATAAAGTATCAATGTTTCAATTTTTTAATTACTTACAAGTTTTTAAGTTTTTAAATAACTAATTAAAGATGGACATGTTTAAAATTAGCTAACATACTATTAAGAAACTTTAGGAAGGAAAATGTTTAAATGTATGGGTAAGTAAAACTCAAAGATGGACAAACAATAACAAGACATCAATAACTCAAATATGGACAAGGCAGTGATAACACAAAGATGGAAAAACAAGGCAGCAAAAACAACATATAATAGTAATTTTTTCAATAACTAGACCATAATCATAATATCATATACCTAAAGGAAATGAATTTCGTGTTGTAAGAACAACACAGTTTCGATCTCAACCTTAGATGGTTTGAAACAATTATAGTAAATATAATTTTTACATGGTTGAATACATATATACTTTACATGGATAAGGCAACAACAAACACATTTACAAGATTTTCTAAAATTCAGTTTTACAAGTGTACACTAGCTTATGTTTGAAATTATGTTCATTTCTACAAACATATAACAAGGCTTTAGACTTACAGTTGGCTCCAACTTCAATCATCCCTTCTATAGTTACAATTCCAGTTGTGCCCTCTGTGGCTACAACTCTAGTTGCACGGTCTGTAGCTCTAGTTTCAGTTTCCTCCTCCATAATTAATTTTAAGAGGGAGAAAAAAACATAGATCATAACAAAAACGATGGAGGAGGAAAAACACTTAGATGATAACACAAATATCTATATTATTAAAATCAGTCATGAAGGAGGAAAAATCGAAATATGCATATTATTAATTATTATTGTATATTCAATCATATAACATATATTCCTTACACATATTAAACATTATTGAAAGATACAAAAAAAAACACAATTAAACAGTAGGTAGTAGAATATATTTCTTACCTATATTTCTTAAGGCATGATAAAAATCTAGCCAAACACATTCATATAAGTTAATCATATAACATTTCAACCTTTATAGATAAAAGCAGTAATGTATTGGGCTGAATTGGACTGGACTTCTTTGGGTTGGACATTAGTGATGTATTGGGCTGGACTCGGTCATAACGGTTTTCAATGGGTTGGATATTACAACCCGTAACTGACCCTTCATAGTCACACCAAACCATTTCAACTGGATCGATTAACCCGCTCGACCCGACCCGGCATGCTTCGGCCTATCCAATTCGGTTTGTTTGGGCCGGTTTTTCAATTGGAGACACTTTCATCTTTCCTAAAAGATAGTACAATATTAAGTCATTTCATGCAAACAAATGACAAGATTTCTTTTTCTGCAGGTCAAATTAAGAAGCAATTTTATTATCAAATAAATAATTTTATTATATATCTTCATAAACTAAAAAAAATGCAATTTCATGCTAGGAAATACCCTTTCAAACTCAATTATTTTAGGGTCCACCCTTTTTTATTATCAAATATCACATCCTTAGAAATACACTATTAGACTAAGAACTTCAGAATTTCCAAAACCAGTACCAATAAATTTGATTTAAGTACCAATGAGACAACAAAAGAACTTCATGAATCTATTTGTAGTGAAGAACCACAAATTTCCACACTTTATGAAATTTACAATGTTCTTAATAAGTTTATACTAACTGTCAACAATGATCACTTCACACTAGTTGAATTCAAGATTGTTGTTGCTACAATGCAAAACTTGCTAATATTTGCAGCTCTTTGAAGATGATTGAGATGATATTTTGTTTGTATTATGAATCCTTGAAAGGACAAGGAAGCAAACAACCAAATTCTAAAACAGAGGTTACAGAGGTTGGAAAAATCATGAATTTGTCCAGTCTTAGGTTGGTATTGACAAAGGAAAGACCTATCAAGATGAATGAGATGATGATTCTAATAACATTTTCTTAACAGTTTCTGATGAAAATGATGAAGGTGATACCAACATTATGAATGCTGGTAAAATAGTACCAACCATGACATTAAAAACATCCATGGTTGCAGTTAAACCAAAACTACAGAGTGCTTGGACACATAAACATTTTGCATTGAATCATAAGCAAGAACTGTTGGTAAAGAGCACAAATGAATATAGGCAATCACTAGCTAAAAAAGATAAGCTCATTGTCGACAATGAGACTGCTAAGCAATTATTTCGTACCCCATCTCCTACATAAAAGGGTACTTTAGGGTGTTCAAGTGTTGAAAAAGTACATTTGACAAACATAAGGAAGAGATCAAGGGCCTCTACTTTACCTAAACAAGCCAAGAGTCCTACGTCATTTCTGCCAAAATGTTTAGGTCCACAGCTTAAGTTCAAGTGCATTGCGGATATGTTTCTTGATTCCCACGAGATTCAAACTCGTGCTTACCTATTTTTTACGACAGAAAAACAAAGATGTTATTTTTCTATCAAATTTAATACTTTACTTTCATTGATAATATCAAACATATAACCAACTTTTTTACAACTTTCCTTGTAGTGATAAATTTGTGAAGTCTTGTGGTCTTGAAGCAACCAGAGCAGATCTTGATAAACGTGTGATAGATAATTTAGAGTATATCTATATTGATTTCACCTTGATTTCCTATGAAAAATATCAATATCATCATACTAATATTTGATCCATACATATTTAAAGCTAGAATTTCACCATGCTAATACATCTTCATACATATCCATATATGTTAATATTAAATTTTACGGTATGTTATTATCCATGACTCGACATATATGTCCATACATATCCGGATTTCTAGTTAGTATAACAAACTTTTTAAATTGTAGATCATGACTCTCGCGTGTGAAAAATTTGTTAGACTCAATCGAATAATGTGAAAATTGTTTGGTGGTTGCCTCCTTCATTTGCAGTAACTTTTTTATTTACAAGATTTTAATATTTAGAACCTTATATGTTATGACTTTAATAATTTCTTATTATTATTATTATTATTATTATTATTATTATTATTTTAATGATTTGAGTAGGATGATGTCTTTATGGGACATTCTTCTAATAACTTACTCGCCAAGCATGCAAAAGATTGGATGAAACCGTTTTCTAATTTGAAATATGTAAGATTTGCATACTATTAAAGTGAAAATAACTAATCACATAATACATTACGAGAAGTTTGTAAACTCTATTTTCATTCGTTGTAAATATATGATCTCGTAAAGACCATACTTGATCACTGATACCTAACAATGATTTCAATAACCGAAAAGGTGGTTTATTTTCTAGTCTCCTTCTTGTGTATCAACAACATTGACTACACTTGTCTACGAATATCGACTTTGGTATAAAAAGAAACCTTTACCTTATTGAATAGTTTAATTAGTGTAATGTTTTTATGTAGTTTTTTTTTTGTTTTAGCCTAATTAACAAATTTATTTACTTAAAAAGACCAATGCTTTGACAAAAGTCATTGATTCTCCACAATATGGTGGCAATTTCAAGGAAATGTCATTCATATTTGGCACTTAGGAAATTGAGGAAATGAGGGGAATTCAAAATTGTGGATCTAATGAAAAATCGGTCTTATGGATTCTAGATTGGATTCCTCAAAAGCAACATTTTCGCAAAGAAGTTATTGCATCGGTAACATTTTCTAACTAATAATTTTTTCACGATTTAGTTATTGAATGATCCTACCCTAATTTCATCTTAATCAATTAGTTTTTATTGTTTATAGCTTAATGAGAATGTTTTTCCCATGAAAACTGCAGTTGATCTCATAAATGGACAACACAGTGAAATCAAAGCTAAAGTTGAAGTGAAAACAATTGGTTTCCTAAGATCGGTTGTTCATGAAAAAAATATTCATGTGCAGTTAGGGCACATATGATATCAAGTGTGATTGCCTCTTTTGTTGTTTCATAATTATTATCACACTAAATTTAGATATTCCCTTTTTGTGTAAGGCAACCTGAATATGTTGGCCTTTTTTTAAATAAGTTACCAAATTTTAGAAATATTAAGTCTACTAATTAGAAATAAGTTATCAATTTTTTAAAAAATTAGACGCTTGTTTAGATAATCAACCAAAAATTGGTACGTTTGAAGTTAATTTCCACTATGTAATATGGAAAATACTAGGCATTTCTCCATATCATTAGTGTTAAAAAGTGACTCAATATTCCATGTTAATGATTTGTCCAAAACTGCGACGCGATTGGTAGCAATCATGGCGCGTGTAACACCCTATTCCGAACAAGTATTTTGTATATAAAAATACAATTAAAGAATTAAACACATGAGGATGTCACAAATATCATCGTTCAAAATCACTTCCAATTAATTTAAAATATTGCAGTGGAAAATAAGTTCAAACATTGTCATGTTTTCTTAATAAAATAAACTGAGTTTAAATAAGAAATACCAAAACAAAATATACTAAATGAAAATAAACCTCAATCCCTGGTGTTACAGAATCAGGGCTTGACCCATATTAAAATAAAAGACTCCAAACAGCGAAAGAAAATGACGAGAAAAGATCCTTGTCGTCCTCCAACTCACGGCTTCTACGGTACTTTGTCCTGAATATCTCCACCACAAGGGCGTAGGCATCCAATTTGCAACCGGTGATGAGAATATATCTAAAATAAGAAACGCATAAGCATAATTAATAGAAACAAGACATAAAACACATAAGCATCATCAATCATATATTCATCTATAAATTATTTCACATCATTAGATAATCATATTTTCACATTGTTAGATATTCAACATTCACTTCATTTAATAAATCATCATGAACAAATATCACTTAAACAAAGTCAATCATCAATTAAGGAATTAACAACTCATCCACTGAACACAATAATGTATGCAATGCTCTTAGACTTGACTTATATGCACGTGGTACCAAATCTACTCACCAATTTTGGATATCAGAAGTATGTTACTGAATTTATCCCACCATCTTCAAAATACAACACTATCAAAATATTTAAAAGACAACACCATCGTTGAATACAACATCATCAAAGTATGTTAAATCACATCGTTAAATAGACTCGACCATGAATGCATAAACCCCAAGTATTGATACAACAATGCACATTGTTTAATGACTCGACATTGCACATCTTTAATTAACACATTGTCAAATAACACATCAATTTTACATCATCAAATATCATCAAACATTCATCATCATATATTATCAAACACTCATCACCATACATCATCAGATAGTCATCTCCTATATAAATCAAACATTCAGCATTTACACAATAGAATAAATAATAATAAATCTCTTTATTATCATCTTCTTAAATAATTTTAAGAAAATACCACATTGTCTGATTCATGTGCGTAATGCCTATTTAAAATCAATTCCCGAACATAATTATTTCTGATTTTGTTTTGAACCACACTTGAAATTCAATATCCAAATCACAACTTATTACAAGATCTGTTAGTTTAAAATAAATGAAATAAGATCAAGTCTCCTAAAACCAAAGAAAGAAACGTGATGCTTGCTAACTATTGTGAAGAACAATTCAATCAAAACTGTTGTAGCAATCCCTATCATGTGTCCGATCCAAAGGCAAAATAAGAATACACATGTTGAATTTTAAATTCCTAAATAGTATATTATTATTAATATCTCTATTTTCAAAACAAATAAAATCAAAACCTAGCTAGGAATAACAATAATTTCCAAGATTAGTGGATTGTTCACTTTTAGTTCAATTTTAAAAGGTTACAAACTTTTAAGATCAACATAAAACTAAATGATAAATCGAAAGCCAACTAACATACAATTTGAATTCTCTAGCCAGATTGAAATCACCCCTAAACCATATTTAATTATACATTCCATTTTAGTTGATACATGTTCTTATACTGAATCTGGTTCAATATAAGGCATAAGAACATATGGTTTCAAATAGATGCACAAAACTATGAATAAATCATCATATAATCCTCATTATACATCAAACAGATTTGAAGCATACAAAAAAATATATAATTTCCATTCAAGTAGATATCACAATTCAAACCTAAAATCAAACATATAAATACAACAACATATAAGAACACGAATTTAATCATAGATTCATCAAAGGAATGAGAAAACAACAAAAATTAACAACCCTTCACTACCCACATGAGTACACAACCCTTATGTTGAATAAAACTCCCCCTTACCTCTAGTTTGCTGAATTGATTAATTCATACGATTGAATATCATCCTAAGCTCTTCTCTCTTTTCCTCCTTTGCCTCTTTTCTCCACAACCTAGTTTTCATTTGATCGCTAATCTTTGTCTGTTTGATATAACCCTATTTTTTTTTAATATTCTCATATATTTATAGAGAGTTTTAGATTTTAGTTGTTCTGAAACTCTATCCCTTGTCTTTTAAAAAATTCATAATTTATTTATTTTTATTTTCACACATAAACTTTAGATACATTAACTATCTGCAACCCTCACTTCCCTATTCTCACTAAAAAGACTATATTCTTCTTAAAAATTATTTTCTCCCATTCTCTTTTTAATTAATCTACTACCATTAATTAAAGCTCTAGTTTACATATACTATCCTTATTAATCCGATAATCCATTATCTCTATCCCAATTAACTAAACAACCTCACCCAAACATGTCAAAAACTGATGTAATTCAAATAAAAATAATAATAAAATAATAATGTCAAACCATCAATACTACTACTACTAATAATAATTATATTAATAAACTAATAATTAAAATTGGGGTGTTACAATACGCTTTGGTGTTGTTGGGAGAATGGTTGGTTTGTAAGCAATCGTGTCGCGATTTGTAGCAATTGTGGTGTGATTGTGAAAGCTAAACAACAACATTATTATGTACGAATTGAAATTGTGGCATGATCCGGGAAAATTCTAGCATGATTTGCTTGGGATCAGGATACTATGAAATTTTGGTTCTTGTAGAACATGTGTTCTACACGATGTCCTGGACAATGAGTTCGACAATAGCACAATAATTACTAGAAAAAAATAAACTAAAGTTCGATGAAAAAAAACAAGAGATTTGATAACCCAGTTCGGTACAACGTCAACTAAATTTGGGGAGGAATCAACACAAGAAAGGAAATCCACTCTCAATAGTATGAGTTCCTAGTCTTATGTGAACAAACCTTGTTCATTGTCTCTTCAGCTAATACTACTCGTGTATTTCTATCTAAGACTCCCCCTAAATATGAGAAACCCCTCTCACTTTCTCTAAATTAATATCAACGGTGATTGACTCAATCAGAGTTACAATAAAATAGAAAAACAACTCCAAAACACAAACCAACTCTTGCTAGAAACACTATAGTGGTATACAAAGAACATAGTACAACTAAACTAAAACAAACCAATTATATACATTGATGATCAATGTCAGTGCATAGAGAGGTGTACAAAACACAAAGACTCAATAACAACGAAACCCTAATGACTCGATTCTTTAAAGCTTGATTTCGTAAGTAGACAAAGGGTTGAGTCTTCCTTATATAACCATTGTTCTGCTTGGGCATTTTCTTCCATGAGCTAAACAAACCATATGTCCATAATTATATTTCTAGCAAAATTCTTCTAGAAGCACAAAATATATTTGTCTCAAGTCTATTTTGAAAATAACTTCAAACACACTACAAGTTAAATCGGCCGAGGAAAACTTCTAGAGACACACGCTTCTTGGAGCACAAGTAACACAAACCAAATATTCTTAGATCACACACGAAACTACATCACTCCAAAGAATTTGAAAAATGGTACATCACCTTATGTCAAGATGTCCTACTACATGTTTAGGACATCTCGTACCACATATTTCCAAAATATGTTGTTTTAACAAAATGAAGCCAACACAACAATAAAAAACACAACACACTAAATAAACAGTCTTTGACCTATTTGTTGAAGAATCTTGAAAATTTCATGAAACCAAAGGTGGTAACTTTTGGGGAACTCAGAGTATAAATTAAAGGTTGATGGTCTTTTAGTGAGATTCAAAGGGTCAAGATGTGAATCTTGGAAACCCAAAAAAAGGGGGCTCTTTGGAATTTGTTGATGTCTTTTGGAGAGAGATTCAAAGCTTGGGAAATATGGAAAACACATGAGAGGTTGAGTCTTTGTGAGTAAGTTGAGTGAATCTAAGGAAATCAAAAGAGGAGATCCATAGGAAATCAAAAGTTGAGTGTTGGTTCCTTTTGGGGTTAGATTCTAGAGTTGGGAAATGATTGAAAAACACCTTAGGTAGAGAAATCATTTAGTCTCTTGGTCACTAGAAGAGATTTGGGAAAATGGTAGAAATTAAGTATGCTCTTGGAGAGCTTGCTGAATCTAATTTTTTATAACTCCGTTGTATCTCTCAGTAAAGAACTCATTGATAGTGAAGTGGAAAGATATTTCTCCTCCAAATGTAGGACATTATTGGACCGAACTAGATGAACAAATTCTTGTTGTGTTGTTCTCGATTCTCTATTATCTTTTTATCTTGTTATTCTTAGGTTCAATTATTTTTTTCATTTTACACTTGGTTACTAAATTAGATCTAAATTTATAGTTGTTGTTTATGACTGTTTTAATTATTAATTGTTATTGATACTTACCCCACAATTAGTTAGTGCTATAAAACCAAGAGCTTCACGGATCTCTTTCTTAACTTGCCAATTCATATTATTAGAAAAGAAAGATCTAACAATTCTATCATAATCTTTTTCAATGAGCATTCACAAAAAATATAAACAATTGCTTGAATAATTTCTACTTGGCCCTCTTTTGGTGAAGCAAATATTATGAAATCTTCCACAAAAGAAGGGTAAGATAGATGTTGTCATAGAGCTTATGCTTCAAATCAATATTAATTAGTTGGAATAGTAGCTCAATACAAAAGATAAAAATGTAAAGAGATTGAGGGTCTCCTTGAATTATTCCTCTATAAGGATATAAATCACTGTAAATCTCATCATTCCAAAACACTCACATATTAGTAGAATAAGTAACTGACCAAAATTAATAAAATTTTCAAGTAATCTAATGCTACATGGATTTATTCATCGGAAGTGAATTAAAAATGGAAAAGCTACACAACAATTATTCAATCACATTGTTGTTGATGAGTAAAAGCTACAAATGGAATATTGCAAGAAATTAAAAAAATAAAAAATAATAAAGCAATGCAAATGAATGCAATTATTCAATATTGAATCGAGTGATTCACTATTGAATAATGGTTTAATCTAAAACAACTCAATTACTTCGCTAAGTCACAACAATTTCAAATCAAACCTGAATTTGTACAATTAAAAGCTACTAACACAAAATATAAAAAATTGAATCTATGATAATTGTGCATTCAAGATGATTATAATTCCATTGAGTGATCGAGCAGAGAAAATTGAATCAAAATTGTGAACTAAATCAATTTGTTAAAGATCAATCACATCTACAAAATTAGCAATCAAGCACATGCAAAATCATCTTATTTTTTATTTTATTTTTATGAGAGGTAGAGAGAGGGAGAGAGAGGGGGAAGAGAGGAGAGATAGAGAGAGAGAGAGAGTTAGAGAGAGAAGGGAGAAAAGAGAGGAGAGAGAGAGATAGAGAAAGAAGGGAGAAGAGAGAGACTAACACTGTGTTTGGTATCAGAGAAATAGGGGAGAGAGAGATTGCCAAGAGAGAAATTGGGGAGAGAGACCCAACTTCTCATGTTTGGTATGCCAAGAAATAGAGAAGAGAGATAGAATTATGGTGGGACCCACCACTTTTGCTTTTCTTCTCTAAGGTGCGAAGAAATCTGAAAAATGCTAAGAAAAAAGCTCAATTTCCACTAATACCCTCGGACCCACTTCTTAGTTTTGTAAAAAATTTGTTCTCTGCTGAATTTTGTTCTTGGTAGTTCATATGTTAATTTAGCTTTTAATAAGTTCATTATTTTTTTAAATGAAATAAATTACCTAATGCAGTTTGAATTATTTAATTAATTTGACTATATTTTAAATTACCAAATCAAATAATTACTTGAAATTGATGGGTTTAAACTATATATATTAAAAAAAGTGAGCTTGATGTGTTTATAATAAAAGGATATTTTAGTACTTTCAATAATCATCAACACTTCTCTCTTTTCTATCTCTCTTCTCTTTCTCTCAAACCAAACAATACCTCAAATCTACTCTATTTCTCTTATCTTTCTCTCTTACTATACTCTCTCTCCCTTATTTCTATCTTCTCTATTTCTTTTCAGAACCAAACACACAGAGAAGGGAGAGAGAGAGAGAGAGAAGAGAAAAGAGAGAAGGGAGAAGAGATAAGAAAGAGATAGTAAACTTTTAAAAGAAAAACAATCCCAAAAAATCTCATGTCTTCATGAAAGACTTTTTCTTGTCAAAATTTCACTAGAAAATCCCACAAAATCCATCAAAATCCAATTTATTAAACAATCCTTTGAAATTTGAATGATTTTGAATACCATGAGACTTTTTTTAAGTGATGAAAAATCTTGATTGAATACCTCAAGACTTTTTTAAAATGACAAAGAGTCTTGATTGAATACCATAAGACTTTTTTTAAATTACAAAGAGTCTTGATTGAATACCACAATACTTTTTCATAATTAAAAAGTCTTTTAAAATCTCTTAGAATCATAATCCAATACATCCCCGTAAGATGTTCCTTGAATTCCTTCGTATTTTTACTATAAAAAATTTCCCTTAATTCTCCTTGGAGGAGAAAATAACTCTTATTCCTTTTGTCTTTAGATCTTGAACTCACTATTGAAATCCTTAAATGAAAACAATTCATACAATATCATATTCTATCCCCCTAACAAAATTCAAAGCTCAAATGTTTTTCTTTACAAAGTTTTTTCAAGGAGAGTATGTGAGAGTGAGAGAGTGTAGAGAGAATGAGAAAATGTTTTCAATATATACTTGTAAAATATGTGGGAATATATATCAGAAAGATTGACAATGCTACATATTGGAGAGTTTTAGAACAAACAAAACTTGAAAAATGGTGAAAAAACACTTTGAATTGATTCACTCATTTAGTGAATAGATTGACATCTTCAAAAATGAAATATAGGTTTATATGAAGAATTATTTGATTAGAATGAATAATGAAACCATTCATCATTTTTCTGATGAAGAATGAATTGAGTCATCATAGTTATGAATCAATTCACAACTTTGTTTTTCAAAATCCAATATTTCTGTTTACAACAAATAGATTCACAGGATCCTTTCTTCTATATGAATCGATTCATATGAACGATTCTTTTTATAAAATGTAAAAATTCCTATATAACCCAAGACTTTACATAAAAAGTTTTCCGCCCCAAGTTTTGAACTAAATCATATTTCCAACCAAATTTTTATGCAAATATGCAAAAGAAAATTATGCAATTATATTGAATTCTAGGAGGGACACGTCCAAATAAAACTAACTTAAGTTTGAGATATCACTCAAAACCTAAGACAATTAAAGATAAGAGCAATTAGAAACTCCCTATTTTTTAAGATGTCAACCAAGGAAGATTTTGAGTTGAACTCTCATGTGCCGCTTCATTTGCATAAAAACACTTCCTTTGCATAAATATTTGTAA
>Ga0228710_1002027_pt1 | contig 31422 bp, 20 predicted proteins | sample MedpolnodulmetaG_FD_177995 | JGI IMG/M metagenome (GOLD analysis project Ga0228710, IMG submission 177995) | Root nodule microbial communities from Medicago polymorpha collected in Santa Monica, California, United States - pink nodules | ecosystem: Host-associated > Plants > Roots > Nodule...
ATCAGAAGTTAAGAAAAATTTAACTTTCCTCCAACTTCTTTATAAAAAATTAAGACTTTAACTATGGTTTCAACCGATATTAGATTCACCTTATGTGAATGTTGAAGATAAAAAAAAAAAAAAAAACTTTTTTTTAAAAAAAAAAAAAAAAAAAAAAAGTCATTCGAGCCCAATGAAGGAGTGTCTAGACTCTATAATGGTAAAATACTATAATACAGTGCATAAAACAAAAGAACCAAAGCAATAGCAACAAATTAACTAGAGGGATAACCAGAAAAAGCCGATTGAATATACAATCAAAGACTTGACTCAATAAACAAAATATTTTATTATTTAATTATATTTTAATGTCATTACATGGATTAATAATTTTATAATAGTTATTTATCAATTTGAAGTCTTAATCGATTAATGATCAATTTAAGTAATAAGACTTATTAGATTTCTATTTAGATAATTAATTAATGGAAAATTTTAATGAATGCCCCTCAAAATTGAAATATTTGACTTTTCTATAAAATAATTTCTTCTTTTAGAATTCTTAAAGAATGTCCTGGTGGTATTCGTTGATAAGACCCTTAATTAATTGATATAGACTTAATATGAATGGATGTCTGGATGACTCATTAACGGAATAATGAGAAACTCTGGTTGGTCATCATCACCCTATATAAGGCTATAGTCTTCAATACACCGTACGCATCACATCACATCACCTAATCTCTTATCCCCATATGAAGAGAACTTGATGCATAAATGTATTGATTGAGGAAGAATCAAATTAGTTGTCGTTGCTATCTTTTCTGATGTGATTTAGATTGCTGCCAAAGAACTCTTTCATTATGGATCCATATATTCCTAATATCTTTGATAGATCAAACATGTTGTAGATCTGATTATATTTATGTTGTATTGAGCATGTCTTAAGTAAAAGAAATAACTTATCCTATCTCATTGGTGGATCAAACATAAGATTAAGAAGAAAACTAAAACATAAGAATTTAGAGTATAGTTTTTTGTGCTTTTCTTTGTAATAAGTTTCCTGGGAAGATGTAAAACAATTTTCATTGGCTATTGATTAAGGAGAAAATAGAAGAGAGAGAAAATTGAATGCAATTTACATTTAATTTCATGAGAATAAACAAAAGTTTTTATTGGAAAAGATGATTTTTTTTTAAAAACAAGATTAAATAGGATAAAAATTTGTATTTTTTGCTTATACTTTGGGACAAAGAAAATGAGTATTTTTGCATGCACGTTGGGACAGAGGAAGTATATATTAATCATATCATATCTCTCTATCCTGACCATCAACCGTACAACAATAGTGAATTGTATATCATTTACTAAAATGTCTTTATAAATTATAGTTAATGAAATAGTTATAGAAGTTTGAAATCCAATAAATAAAGATATATTATTATTAAAGAATAATAAATTTTGCATTTTTTTATCAATTATGAGCATTATAACATTAAAGAGAATACAAGACATCCTAACTTAGTTGGCACTCTTTGTACCCTTTACTCATATGCCAAGTGTTCATGTATATATAAAAAGGTGAAAAAATATATACAAATAAGGGGCGATACCCTTATCCCAAAAAGAGAAAAAGCAAAGAGAAGAAAAGGAAAAAAAAAATAAAAAAAACATCAACTGAAACTAAAATCAGAGATATTACAACCCCTAAAGTATTGTGTCCCAACTTCTCTTTTACATAACGGATAAAAGGATTTTCTCCCTCTGCTTCTGAAGGAACTAAACCACCACTTGTTGTCCAAGCGTGTTGAATTTTCTCTACATCATCAAGGACTAATTTTTGTAATACTGATCTAAAAGAATTTTTTTTTTCTTTCTGAATTGGAGTTGCTGAGATCACCTCAGAGTTAGTAGAGCTCTTTGAAGGACTATGCTGCTCTTGCGGAACCTATGGACAAATAATTTGAGACGAAATGAGTACTATAATGAGAAATTTAATTACCATCATTTTTCTTTAATCACCCTCATATTTAATTATATCAGTAATTTAGGGGGATTAATGATAAACTTACGTCTAACTCATTAATAATATACTCATTAATAATATAGACCTGTTCACTTCCATTAAGCCATGGGATGGTTAAAATTTGGTGGAGAATCACACGAAAAACATTTTTTTTAAAGGAAGAAACTTATAGCATTTCATTAGTGATAATGTCATCAATAAAATTTGGCATTTCTACCAATATTTGGAAGCTAGTAGAAGATGTGGCCGCCTTAACTAAACTATCAGTTGTCTCATTTGCTTGATTCCTTACAAACTGAACACTGGAGTTAACATAATATTGCTTGGAAATATCTTTACAGTTATGGATGATCATCAAAAACTACGTGACATCATGCATTGACGATTAAATAGGTATATGTTGCTAAAAAAAAGTTAAATAGGTATATGAGCATCGCCCATTCCCATTCATTTTTTCAAGGAATTTGGATACGTATTAATGCTACCTTCAACATAGTATTGGTACAATCATCAAACTATTCGATTTTCCATAATAGCACTCCTGTTTGATTATTAGATATCTTCTCACAGTGTGGATAAGTGCAATTTTTATGGAAAATTCAAACTCAGCATTTGTACTCATTAGTGGTATATTATAGTGTTATATAAGTATAAATATAGTTATTATGTTAGTGGTATAAGGGTTGGTTAACTAAATTAATTATCATCGTACCATTACTTGGCTCCAATATGGCAAATGCTTACACTCCATTATCTGATGTTTTTAGTGGCAAGAGGAATTTGAAAGTTTGGGTTGTGCCACTCATGTTTGGTGTATACCAGACAAGGATAATCCTCAGGAGACACTTTTTATGAATCTGTTCTTAGTTGAGGAAAGGGTATGTATAACATTTGTTCATCAATTAACGGGTCGTGTTCCGATCCGATTCACCTTTCATGTCGGACCGTCTGATCCAATAAATTGTTGACATGTGGTTTTGTCTTTAGTGGGCAGAGAAATGTGTTTCGACCCTTTTACAAAAACACTCTTAATGAACTGTATTTCGTTTTACCAAAACACCCTTGTCGTGTTCTCCTATACTCTTCTTCCTTTCTCTCTCTCAACTCATAAGATCCGTGCGGCGCACGGGTCATCAATCTAGTTGAGGATGAAAAACTATCCACCATCTTTTTAGCATCAAACTCAAAATAAATAGTTCATAAATTCAACTCATGAGTCCAATCTAATGTTGATAACAATCCTAGAGCTTCACCAACATGTACCTCTCATATTGGACTAAACCATTTGGTTTTCGTTAAAACAAAAGTTCTTGTATCATCCTTTATGCACACTCCTATTACAACTCTATTAGTTTGTTCGGAAAAATAAGCGTCAATATTTCACTTGAATATTCCTTTAGATGGTTTTGTCCACTTTGCATTACCTACTTGCTTTGAGAGGAAAACTAACGTACTGCGCATCAAACGGGCAACTAGCCATTCTCGAAACATGGTTTTTACTTGATCTACAACTTAAGTTTAAGCATCAACTACATCATTCCAAACTTTATTTTTTCTTTGTTTCCAAAGTCTCCAAAGTACACAACAAAATAAAGTTGCATCTTCTAATAACACACCAGCAGTACATTAAAAATAATTTCCTAGATGTACTCGTCCCCTGCTGAATTAGATTTGTAACCAAAATTGATGTTGATGTTGACATAATATTCCAAACATTTAGGCTACTTTGGCATTAAAAAAATATAAAGATTATCTTCAATGTATGAATTACATAAAACACAATTTTCAGGGCATGTGACTCCTTTATCTTTGAGGCGCATGTGTTACGATAAACAATTTCTACAAACTCTCCACAAAAGGTTTTTTTTTAACTTTAGAGGAACTTTGAGCTTCCAAATTAGATCCAACGATCCTTGCACCTAAAAATGTGATGTATCAAGTAACTCTTGCATACAAAGACTATATGCACTTCGAAACGAGTAATTCCCATGATTTTTTTTCTTCAGATTAAACAATCTTCAACCATCGATGGGAACAATGATGTTTGCACAATGTGATCAACTATTTGCTGCTCAAAAATTGATTGCAAGAACGGTAGATTCCATTTGTTTCTGTCATGATGCATACAATGAGAGACTTTGAGATTAGTTAAAGATACATCACTAGCCATCTAAGAAAAAAGAATTACATCAAGAACAACTCTACGAAATCCATTTATCAACCAATTTGCTCTTTCATTCCTTCCTTTCTTATCACTTGAAGATAGAATGTCATTAAAGTCGCCTAAAATGCACCATGGAAAGTCAGAGACATGTGACAATTGTCTTAAAATTTGCCAAGCATCTTTTCTTCTACTATGTTCTAGAAAACTATAATAACCAGTTAGGCGCCATTTTCCTTTGTTGTTTTCTGTCACTTCACCATCAATGTGATTATTATAATAATTTGTGATCAAACAATTAACTATAGATTTCTGAAATAAAGCAAGACCACCACTACGACTTTGTCTATTAACGATAAAGCAAAAATCAAAACCTAAAATATATCATAATTCCTCTTCTTCTTTTTTTTAAAACAAAATTGTGATAGTTTCACATAATAAGAGGATATCCTGTCTATAAACTCAGATTACGCACTTCAAGCTAGGAATTATACCCTAGCTACCTACATCCTGACAGTTCCAACTTATGATATTCATGACTAATAAAGGGGACGGAGTTCAAGTCCCATTATTACATCATTTCCCTTAAACACATGGCTACTCATAACAACCTGACAATAAAGACCCTCGAGCAAATCTTTTAGCAGTACCAATGGAATTGCATAGAGCACAACAAGTTGAAATACTCCCGCCGTTCCTTAATATTTGACACAGTTGACCTTATTACGCATGCCAATGTATAATTTTAAACTTAAATGTCTTGAATAATATATTAGAAAAAATTATAAAAATTTGATATTTTGAAAATACTCATCGAGACAAATCTAACGACATCTTATCTGATATTATTTATCTTTGTATATTAGTAGAAAAATATGGTCAAAGTAAGTTAGGTTAAAATTACACATTTTCAAACGGATCATCTATTGCGGGACTGAAGAAGTACCTCTTTACCGTTAATGAGACAAAATCTATTAGATGGAGGGCAATCAATTGAGACAACCCGACTCCCACTATAGGACAAAATTAAAAAGGGACCTTAGGAGAGAACTCAATATTATGGATATCAATAGACTAATAGATATTGAAAATGAAGAAACTTCATAGAGACAACTCATCGAACGTTTTGAACACAAATATTGAAAATGGACAAACCAAAAGGATTGACGACATTGGTATTAAAAAAGATAGATTGGGATCATGGAAAGTTACATAATGGCTCGCAAAGGCTGGTATATGAAAATTGATGAAAAAAAAATTCACCCACCGATTTAAAAACCAAAGAATTAATTGATACGAAGAAAACCCGGCTACAATACTTGAGAGAGGATATCATAGGCAAAGCATTAATATTCCATCGTTGGAATACAATCACTTGCATCAAATTTAATTGTATATTTTAATTATTATTTGTAATTAAGAAAAAGAAAAATATTAAAATTATTTATTGGTTGACAATGGCTATTTTTGAAATAAAAAATAGTAACAACTATTTTGCATGTATTCATTTAGTCCGTGTGATTTAACAATTTGCCTCTTTTAAAAAGAACATGAGAAAGTACTGATAAAAAATGAATAATACTTAAATAAAAATTTTCTCCAAACCCAGTTGGGTTATGTTGTTGATATTGTATCGGGACTTTGGATTGTATTTCTCTTAAGTCTCGGGTTCGATACTACTAAGTGATAATTTGAGTGGATTAGTTTGACTTTTTCAAAAGAAAAAAATATTTTCAGTTTTGACTCATTAACTTATACCTTAAGGATACAAGTTAGCATTTTCATGTAAGTTTTAGTTTCATGTTAAATTTGAATGTATGATAGATAAAAGTCTCATTCGAAACCAAATGTTTTTTTCTTTCTCAAAATCTGATTTTGTTTTTCCTTCATATAAATCGGCAAACCTTACAACTTGTCATTCCTTCTCCTCTGCATTTTTCCATTTGGTTACCGCAAGAGCTCAAAAATGGGACTGGATCCTCTCCGGTGACTGGAGGGTCCAGTGAAATCCTACCCATTGAAAAATAAATGCATTTGAGAAATTAAATGTTAAAATAAGAGAGAAGATGTTTAATGACTTAGATTTGATACCGGAGAAAACTACAATATTCTCACAGGAGACAATCTATTCCCCTTAAAAATATTCATCTCACTCGGTTAAAAAAAAAAACAAATAATTTGCAGCATAACAATTATATACTATTGCATAGGATAATTTAGGTTATATAATACTCCCTCCGTGCTAAATTAAGTGAGTCATTTGCTCAATTCACACTTATTATGAAAAATGTATAAGTGAAAAAGAGAGAAAAATGATTTCAAGTGATCTTGTTAAGTATTGGTTCATTTACCATTCATAGATGCAAAATGAAATATATTGAATTGGAAGTGTTGAAAGTAATATTAATTAGAGTTATAAGTAAAAAAAAAAATTAATATTGTATTGAAAAATGAAATGTGTCATTAATTTTGGTACAATATTTTTTTTACAAAAGAATAACTTATTATGGAACGGAGGAAGTATGTTGATAACAAATTTGCACGATAAAAGTAGTAGTTTTGATTGCAAAAAAGTAAAGGTCAGTTTGATTCAGATGTTTAATGATGATTAAGATTATTCTAATCCGTTTTATTTTTTTCTTGGACTAATGCAATGTTTAATATCAATTATAATTAAATGCTTGATAAATGATGGTTTGGATTTCGAAAATGTGACTGTGATATGTCTTTAGAATTGCTTATGATAATTGTGCCTAGATAAGTTTGGGTCTTATTTCGGCCTAATGTTTATTAGATTCATTTATAGCTTATTTCTGACAGGGATCTAAAAGCATTGCGTTTGAAATAATTGAAAAAAATTAAATAATACTTATATCATAACTAAATAAAAAAATTGTGCTAATATTATCCAATAAATAAAGAGAGGTTCGTCTTAATACCCTAAGTATGGAGTGCTTAGTTGCTCGTGGAAAAAAAAAACACATCCAAAAAAAAAAATACAAACTTTCATAGTTCACCCAAAAAAATCATTTTGTTGAGCTGTTCAAATTTTTCAGTGATTTTTTTTTTTTAAAGGATTCAACGATATTTTCCTCATTCATAGTTCACCCAAAAAAAATCATTTTGTTATATTATTAATTTTTTTCTGGTTAAGTAGTCTAGTGGATAAAACTCACATATTATAAAAATGTGGAGAAGTGGGGTGTCTGGGGTTCGAACCCCATCTGCATATAATATCCAATATCCCTACCAATTGAATTAAACTCTCAAGGATTATATTATTAGTTTCTAAATAAACTATATCTTCGCAAATATGTATGAAATGTCACTGCATACAATTTTTTTGCACCGTCAATCAAAATAAAGTAAATCTATTTATTTTTCCTACCAATAGTACATATATCAATTGAACCGATCTTCAATAAATCCGTTCAACTACTTGATCTAGAAACGTAAATAAATAAATAAATTATTTCATTCTATTAAGTTTATTCAACAATAAATGTACGAGGAAAATATCTATCAAGATTTGAGACTTTTCCAATCTATATGGTGGCTGTATACTTTTGTTTTCGAAACACATGGAGGTTAAATATAAACTCCCGTAAATTTGTTCCATAAGTACCAAACAAATACTTCTCCTTTTTTATTGACTAAATCAAATTTTGATAGTTGAAGATTCAACCCTCAAAGCTTATAAATTGGCAATAAGCAGATAGCAATTTTCATCACTTACAAAACTGCAATCCAAAAAGAGAAACCAATAACAAGAATATGGCGATTACCCATGTTGCTCTCTGCCTTAGCTTTGCATTCCTCTTCTATGGTATATATTTCATTTCCACTACATTTTCCATAAGCTTAATGAATTCATTTAGATCAGTTTTATTTCCTCTTCGAATAATGATTGTTGGCACGACACACACATGCACGACAACCCAACCAATGAATTGTGACCATTAGATGCAGTATATGTAGCACAAGATTTATTAGCACTCTCCCATATTTATAGTATGTAAAACCACTTTTTACATGTTGTGCAGCTTTCGTGGTTTTTATGTGTCGTGTTATTTAGCACTTCTCTTCCTCTTCATAAGGTTAAAATTGATATTTTGCTTATAAAATCTAAGTAGTCCCTTTCTTAAAAAAAAAAATAAAAAATCTACATAGTCCCTAGATTATACTCGTTATCTTTTATGTTTTGCTTTCTGAATTTCCTTTCTTTCCTTGTTTTCTTCATCACATTATTTTTCTTGTAGGTATCTAAATAACATCGGTTATTATATTCATCATTATATATGTAAAAGTATATTTATAGAATCTTGCAAAATAATTTACAAGAAAGTTAGTTTGTGAGTATCACTTGTTAATTTACACATGTGGCTTGTGATAGGTTTTCTGATAACTTACCAAAAATTCTTTAATGATGATAGCATAGATCTCACCTAAATTTAAATCATTTAATACACCAATGAGGTGGTTGAAGATTAAAATCTTAAATGTTTGAATCATATATATATATGCATTAATGAAAATTTATAACACTTGTGTGAAAATTTAATTTTTGTATGCAGCTGCTAGAGGAGCCACGGTTACATTCACAAATAGATGTGGATACACCGTATGGCCAGGAACCTTAACCGGAGACCAAAAACCTCAACTATCAACAACAGGTTTCGAGTTAGGACCTGGAGCATCGAAGTCGGTCGGCCTTCCTGCCCCGTGGTCTGGTCGATTTTGGGCCCGAACCGGATGCTCAAACAACAACGGACAGTTTCGTTGTGCCACAGCCGATTGTGCATCTGGTCAAGTTGCATGCAATGGTGCCGGCGCAATCCCACCAGCAACTTTGGTTGAAATTACAGTGGCATCAAATGGAGGACAAGATTTCTACGATGTGAGCAACGTTGACGGTTTCAATGTCCCAATGTCCGTAACTCCACAAGGCGGGAGTGGCGATTGCAAAGCCTCTAGTTGTCCAGCAAATATCAACTCTGTGTGTCCCGCCGAGCTTCAATCAAAAGGTTCTGATGGGAGCGTGGTTGCTTGTAAGAGTGCTTGTTTGGCTTTTAACACCGATCAATACTGTTGTCGTGGAAGTTTCAATACCGAAGCGACATGCCCACCCACAAACTACTCCGAGATATTTGAGAAACAATGTCCAGAAGCTTATAGCTATGCTTTCGATGATAAGAGCAGCACTTTCACTTGCTTTAATGGACCTAACTATGCCATCACATTCTGTCCTTAATTGATCTTCTACCTTCTATAGTTATGTCTCTATTTAAAATAAAATAGGTGGTGAGAAACACACAAACCCTAAACATATGTAATATAAATATGAACCACAAATAAGTATAAAATATCATGTGTATGTTTTCGATTACTACATGGATGATATTTTTCATAAATTATTGTATTGTTTTTTTTTTTCTTTCTTTTTTTCCCAAATTGTATTGTGTTTTTTTTTAAGAATAAATTATTGTATTGGTGAATATATTATCTGGTTCCCTTTCTTAATAAAGTCATGCGTCGCAAATGTTTATGGAAAAATATCTTATAACTTTTCTTAATCAATTGGCCCCTTTCTCATAAGTATTAAGTCATTTTCAATCTCTCTCATCTCAACTTAATTAAATTCGTTTCGGGTTAAAGGATATATCACATAATCAAGTTGAACAACACGTATTACCGGGGGTGTCTAATTGACATGTTTAAAATCAGACCTTACTATTTTAATAAATCTTCTGTAACATAACAAGATATAAAGAGATATATACACCATTTTGTGTTGGATTTTTTCTTACATTTAAACCCTTTTTTAAAACTATTTTATCATTTTTATAATATTATTTAAATTATCAATTGAAAAAATAGTTATATTCCATTAAAATATAAACAATCCACACAATAGAAGGAAGAATTCATAACAATAGAAATAATATTACACATTACAGAAAAATCTTATCTTGACTTTATATTCTGAATATTGTATTTTGATCAAATATTTTATCTTTTATTTCTATCTTCTTTTTTTTTTAAGGAATCTTTTATTTCTACCTTTTATTTAATTAAGTTTTATCATTTGGTCGTTCCTTGGCATAAAAGCAAAAAAACATGCACATAGTACCGTCTTGACGTTAGTTTTAATAAAATATTAAATATATTCTCTATTCTTTTTTAGGAGAAAATTCACTTTTACTTAAAACGATAAGAGTTCCCCTTTAAACTATTTTCAAAAGGTCATAATATTAAATACAATTGTATCTGTATTACCAAATAACAACTAAAAAATACACTACCAAAAACAAAATAACAACTAAAAAAAATGAACGTTCCTTCTAAAAAAGAAAATTAAAAAAATGAACGTTGACGTTTTTTTAAGGGATGTTGATGTTATTTCTTCCAATATCAAATATTTTAGGTTAGTATGACAACAAACCACATAATTAGCAAAAGCACAAACTCTCCATCCATGTCTATATATGCCTAATTTCATGCTGGCTACACGAGTTATACGCAAAAGAATAGTTGCCCCTTTCTATTGACTTTTATATGAAAGGACAAGGGACTATATAGAAATAATTAGTTATGTTTTGTTTGATTGAAATAAAGTTATTACAGGGATGGCATGATATCCAAATCCGTCCACAACATGAAATAACCGAATCACCACAGGTCCATCAGGCGGGTTAAAACGGATCTCAGGTGAAGAAATAAGAAAAATTGAGTATATGTGGACTTAAATGGTCGAACCCATTTTTACCAAATCCTAAACCGGCCTAGCCGAAACCGACTGAACCTTTAACTAACCCCAATATTTTTTGGATACTTACATGCCCAAAACTCAAGGTCCATCTGAATTATCCAACATATATAGCCCACCAAAATTATCCAACACCCTAGTACTATATAACAACAATCTAAGTTGAAACATGAACTTACAACCACACCATCATCTCTCACTACCTCTCAGCTGCCGCCACACTCAGCAATTCTCACGCAAAAAAAAAAACTCAGCAACACTCACCACGCCATTGTTCTCTGGATCACTAACACTCATTTCGTTGCTCACCTCACACACCCCATCTCCTTTAACACACCTATCTTCTCTTAGCTTCAACATTTCGTGTTCGATATTTGCTCTATAGAGCTACAAAAAGATTCAAATGTTTCTTCATATTTAACTTAATATTTAACCTAATTTTATATTGTTATGTATGTTCTTGTTAAAAAATTGTCAGAGAATTATAGATGGATTATAAAATTTGGAAGAAATGGGGTAAGAAAATAACATAGTCAACTGACCCGTCCAGACTGAGGATCGAACAAACCGAGACCCACACAAACCGAATGTGTTTGTGAGCGGAATTGGGATGCTCGGTTTCATCCAGCTGTCCAAGTTCAGTCCCGAAACTGACTGCTTCTCTACCCTAAGTTATTAGACTAGACAAAAGACAGGACAATACAAAATTAAAAATTTTACCCCTGACCAAACTATGAAACAATTTTTCGTTTTAGTTGCAAAAATCTAATAATCAAACCAATGATTTGGGTTGAGCTCTATTGTCAATAGCAGCCGCTACCGACACCATTGTGGCGCAGAGCGGCCAAAAACATTAAAATGTGATGCAACTCTCCAGGCGGAGTGTTTGGAGAAAGTGGCTGAAGCGACTGATACTGGGTGAAGCAGGGCGACCTAAAAGTGGGTCAAAGCGGGTGATATTCAAGTCATGTTTAAAATACAATACTGCCCTTCACTTAAAACTGCTTTGAGGGTCAATTTTGTAATTTTTGAAACACTAACAACATTCTGCTCCTATTAGAAACAACACAAGTAGCCGCACAACACAATCTAACACTTCAAACCCTCTTATCTTCATCATACAAACTGGAAGAGAAGATTTTTTCTACTATGTTCTTCATCTCTTCATTTCATCTTACTCTAAAAGCAAAATCAACCTCTTCATCTTTATTCTCTGACTCTCTTCATCTCTTCATTTTTAAAACAGGTTTGTTCATTCTTACTTCATCTTCCTCAAAAAAAAAAAAATTGTTAATCTCTGTTAGAAAGGGTGTTTTGTAGCTCTGTTTTGTAATTCCCTTTCACAAATATTTTTCCCTTTCTATTTCTTTAATTATGTTGTTTAAATTGTAATTCCCTTTCTTAATTTTTTTTTACTCTGTTCTTTTTTGTACTTCTTTAATTCTGTTTTGTAAATATGTTCTGCGTTAATCCAATAGGAAATAAATAGCTATGGTAAGTAGTTCACAACATCATCATCCAATAATGTTGATTCAAATGCACAATATGTTGCTTCCTCTGTAACAGGAAATGTTAGAGCTTGCAAAAAGACATCGAAGGAGGTGAGATTGATTTTAACTACTCATGAAGAAAGTAGATTGGCAAAGGTGAAATATGTTTCAAGTGAGGCTCACAAAGATGATGATGAGGGAGCACTACTTCAAGATATTGGGAGGATGGTAAATGGGAAAAGGCAAATGTCTGAAGTGGGGAGAATTCAAGCTGCCAAGAAGGGTACTACAAAAGGCCCATTGGATATATTGTTCTATCAAAATCCTCAAAAAACATTGGGAAAAGGAAAGAAAATAAATATGAAAGATGATTTAGTAAGAAAGCAAGACAAACGACTAACCAATATATAGCTCACTTTTTTTTACCTAAATAGAGTTGCGTTCAATGTTGCAAAATAAAAAAGTTTTAAATTGATGCTTGAAGCAATTGGTCAATATGGTCATAATTTGCAGCCTCCTTCCTATCACGAGTTGAGAAACCCATGTCTTAACAAAGAGTTGGAAAATACAAATAAAATGTTGGAGACTAACAAAGAGAAAACAGAAAAATATGGTTGTTCCATAATGTCTGATGGTTGGACCGATACAAAGAGAAGAACATTGATTATTTTTTAGTCAACTCTCCGGAAGGTACTATGTTTACTAAGAGTATTGATGTTTCTTCACATGTGAAAAGCGGAAAAACTATTTTTGAGACGTTGGATATATTTTTTGGGGAGATTGGTGAAAGAAATGTTGTGCAACAGATTACCGACAACGGAAGAAATATGTTTTTGGTCGGCCAGGTTTTCTACTTCCTTTCATTACTTTATGCCAAACATATTATGTATCATTACAATTCTTTAAATGTCTTCAAATATATTTTGTTATAGGTAAACTTCTACAATAGACGAGACCGAAAATATTTTGGACTCCATGTGCTACACATTGTATAGATTTGATGCTAGAAGAGATTGGAAAGATTCCAAAAGTAAACAGTGTTGTAGGACCAAGGATTAGTCTTTTGGGTTTGATCTATAACCATTCTTTGGTTTTGAATTTGTTGAGGGAGAAAGCTGAAATGGAGTTGATTAGACATGGATTCACAAGGTTTGCAACAAACTTTCTTACCTTGCAAAGGTTGCACAACCTAAAACAAAAAATTAGAACCATGTTCGCTTCTCAAGAATGGTTGGATCTAAAGGTATGTAACAAAGCCAAGGGTATGAAGGCAACTACTATTGTTCTTAAAGTCTCATTTTAGGAGGATGTTATTTATGTTCTTATGGCTATGGGAAACAGGAACACAAACCTTCAAGTGGCATAATCATACATAGAGAAAGCACATCCAAATGAGCTACATACACGATCCTTGTACAAAGGTGCTTCATCAACCCATTCCTCTGGCAAGTCCGATGGAAGATCTAGAAGGTATTGAAGGTACCCACTCGGGTCCGAATATATGGAAAGTCAGTCGAGACATTGCTTACTCATATAAGGTTGTTTTACTCATATACCCTCTAAAACGAGGGCCCCTCCTTCTGGTTAGATAAACTTCCTAACCATTGGAACCCAACCTGCCTATGGATCAAAGAACAAGTTAGACAAAGAAAGCAAGAAACAAAACCCACTCAGGATCCCCATCATTAATAACAAACATATTAAAATCAATATGTAATCCTTGGAGTAACCTCGACTTCTAGTGCACTTTAAGTTCACGAGTCACAACATCTACCCTAAAGTTAGGAAAAATACTTCATGAAACCCAAAAAAATACCCTAAAAATTAACCAAGATTTACATAGAACACTTACCCTATAATGGTCATAGAATCGAGCATGGAGTAAATATATGTAATATGAGAAAAATGTACCATTTAAAATAAGTGAATGGAAAGATCCTCTAAAGAACAAAGACTTTGATGCAAAAATGGTAGTGAAAGAAAGGGAGTCCATGAAAAAAGTTGACTATGGAACTCATAGACTAGGGTTATGTGGAAGAAAAATGAACAAGGGCAAACCCACCAGTACACATGGTTATCCATCTTAACCCACATTTGTAGGACTTGAAGTAAATGCACTAGTAACATAATGTCGTCGCACACGTAAAATCCCCACGTTTGGGGGAAATTGCCTAATGGTCACGCGAGAACCGCGTCTACACCATCTGCCTCCCACAAGGTACTAAAAAATAATTAAGCACAAAATGGTTGAGTTGAGCCTCTTGTCACAAATTCTCGCCTCATGAACCAGTGAACCAAAGCTCACAATACCGAATTTGAAGGCTTGAGAACCAGGATGACATAAAGCCACACGAACATTCAAACCTCATACTCAGCTTTAAGAGCAAGCTATCACTTGAGTCCCTCAATTGATAGCTTGAGGGGAAACTGTTTCAGTATGGAGTAGGGCGTCCTTCCTAAGGGGTCAATAAATACCATGACGTAGATCTCTCCCAAGACAACAATGGAACATGGACCATTGAAGACAATTTTGACCATCCAATTCGTATCTGAGGCTATGACCTCACGATCTTCTCACAATTGTCACTTGAGGACTACAACTTTCCAAGTAAAGGTTCAAGGACCAATACCCTAAGCCTACACTATAAATACTAGTGTGAAACATTTTCAGCAGACAACTTAATAGTCACTCAAACTAATCAATGATAAAATCTACTAATAAGAAAAATAAAAATCAAACACTACACACAACAAAAGACTTTCAAGCTCTTCCACAGAACAACATAGTACAACATAAGTTGTTTTGTCTAATTCCTTATTTTTCTGCAAACCAAATGCACCCTAAATGCTTCAAGTTATTACACCGAAAAACATAGTACAACAAAAGTATTCAAGTTGTTCCACTAAAAAACACAGTACAACTTTTGTGTTGTGTAATCCCTTATTTTTATAAAAGTCAAACACACCCCAAGTGCTTCAGTTACAAAAGATTGCATCTCATATATTTAATACATGTATTTTTGCAAGTGAAGGGAGACCAATTTTAACTTCACTACAATGCTACGAACAAGCCTAGACCATAACACACCCTTCCATCACTATAATAGCCTTCCTACGCAAAAACACTCTTTTTTTTTGCTCATCAAGATGGATATCAATAGCTCCTCCTCTAGTTGATGTCTAGACAAATGTAAATCGAGCTACAAATTAGTACAACATTAAAAAAATCCGAATGAGGGAAGAGAAGGATATTATAGCAGTACCTGATAAGCCTTTAAATCAAATTTTCCAAGCTTCTTGCTCCAATAGGATGCCAAACCACAATGGACACTTCCACAAATAAGATCCTGGAATGAAAAATGATTTATTATCAACATTTTTTGCATTGAAATTATAGAGTGGACCTGTAGCGTTCTATAATATCCTCCACATAATCTAACAATGTACCCATGTTTTTAAGTTGCAGTCGTAGATGTGGTTGCTGCAACGCAAATCACAAATCATATCAAATAGCATCAATGTGCCACTAGATTATGTACCCAGCGTACTCTTAGTTTGATTCATAAATACTAATTGAGAGGTTCTTGAAATACACATTTGAGAGACCGTAAAGTTACACTTTCCATTATATCTAAAGAGTATTGGGATTCTGGGCTCTAAAATCTTTACTTTTGGTGAAAACATTTGATCGAACATGGCCGAAATTATCTGATGTGGGTATGATACGGTTGTATACATGATTGAAAATCACACTGCAATTTTGGTATGATGTCTTTGCGGATGTTAGCACAACAGCAATATTGCGGTTGCAATTCTGTATGCGGACCGCAATTTGAAATCATGAATGAACCTTGTAAAAAAAAAAGGTTGTTATAAACTAAAATATCACCTGACGCAACTAACATTTTTTAATAAAAAAAATCAAATTTAATATGAAGAACTGGTCATTGGATCTTCTACGAGAGTCGTAAGCTGTTCGATTAATCAAAAGGACATAAACGAACTAGCTTTGAAGGAATCGATCACTGCGCAATTTAAAGATTGCATCAACAATGTTAGAGTTTGACCTAATAACCTTAATATAACAAGATCAAATTTCCTTAAAAACAATTTTATAATGTCCTTTTCGATCACCACTTTCATTAACACTCCCTCTCTTCCACAAAAACTATTGCATTTGATAATTTGAAGTCCACTCATTTACCTTGATTAACCAACACCACACGATCCACAATATTACTCGTCAGCTTCAACATCCCCAACTTCATACCACTTGGCGTCAACACACTCACCAAACTCAAATCCCGAAACTGCTCGATCAATTCCAATTCCTTCACGATCAAAGTAGACATATGCAACGGCTTCCTACGAAAAGCACCCGCCACCACATTCGCCTTTCCTGGATTATAACTTAACTGAAAATCATAATCCTTAAGAAATTCCAACCACCTTTTATGTCTCATATTCAATTCCTTCTGGTCAAACAGATACTTCAAACTCTTGTGATCGCTGAACACTTCAAACTTCGAACTATACAAATAATACCTCCAAATTTTCAACACAAACACAATTGCTGCCAATTCTAAATCATGGGTTAGATAATTCTTCTCATGAACCTTCAACTGTCTCGACACATAAGCCACAACGTGACGATTCTACATAAGCACTCCGCCCAAACCCATCTTAGAAGCATCACAATAGACAACAAAAGATTCCTTCGCATTCGGGTAAATCAACACTGACACTGAAGTCAACCTCCTCTTATATTCTTGAAAACTCTCTTCACACTTAGAATCCCAAACAAACGCTTGTCCTTTCAGAGTCAACTGCATCAACGGTAAAGCCAACTTAGAGAATCCTTCAATGAACCTCCGGTAATAACCAGCTAAACCAAGAAACCTTCTGATCTCAAACACCGACTCATAGTCTCCCACTGCAACACTGCATCAACTTTAGACAAATCCACCGCTATTCCACCCTTCCAAATAACATGACCAAGGAAACTCACTTCACGCAACCAGAACTCAAACTTTGACAGCTTAACATACAACTTCTTCTCCTTCAAATCATGCAACACAACCCTCAAATGCTCCATATGCTCCTCTTCTGACTTCGAATACATCAAGGTATCGTCTATAAACACCACCAAAAACTGATCCAAATAAGGATGGAAAATCCTATTCATATATTCCATGAAGACACCAGGCGTATTAGTCACACCAAATGGCATCACAGAATATTCATAGTGTCCATACCTAGTTCAAAATGAAGTCTTAAAAATATCTTCCACCTTCACTCGTATCTGGTGATATCCGGATCTTAAATCAATCTTACTAAACACTTCCGCACCAACAAATTGATCCATTAAATCATCAATTCTTGGGAGAGAATACCAATTCTTAATCGTCATCTTATTTAACTGCCAATAATCCACACACTGCGTCATGCTACCGTCCTTCTTCTTAACCAACAACACTAGTGCTCCCCACGGCGAAATCCTCGGCCTGATAAACAGCTTCTCCAACAACTCTACTAACTGCTTCTTTATCTCACCCAATTCTGATGTGGATATCCGTTAAGGTACCTTCGAAATAGGACTCGTTCCTGGTACCAAATCAATTGCAAACTCCACTTCTCTCTCCGGACATAAGTCGGTAATGTCATCTGGAAAAACTTCTGGAAACTCTCGCACTCCGACAAATCGCCAACTCCCTTCTTAACATCTTCCTTCAACGAAGCAAACATCATAAACACGCAAGCTTCACCAACCAAACACTTCTTTACTTGCCCCGCGGCTAAGAACTTCTTTCCTACCCGATCCACCCGCTTAGAGAATGTCACACTTTTGGTTAACCCCAAAAGATAACATCCAATCAATTCCTAAAATCACATTAATATGAACCAAAGGCAAACACACGAAATCCAAAGCAAAATCCACATTACCAAAATTAACAGGACACTTAAGACACACGAAGGAAGTGGTCACCGAGCCATTGGTCGGGGTATCAATGATCATTCCTCTCAACATAGGAGACAAGGCAAGATTCAAACGTTCATCACAACTAAGATAAATAAAAGAATGAGTTGCACCTGTATCATGTATGGCAATCAAAGGAGTACTATTGATAAAAGAAATACTTCTAATCAAATTATCCGGTTGTTCCACTTCTTCGGCGTTCAATGCAAATACCTTACCTCCCGCCTTATTCGGCTTCTTACACTTGGTACTTTGGTGCGCAACTTCTCCGAAGTTGTAGCAAACAATCTCCTTACTCTTGTACACAAACACACGATGACGGGTCTTTTCACACTTAATGCAACTCATAGCAGTACTCTTGCAATCCGAAGCACGGTGTCCAAACCTCCCACAATTTTTGCATTTCACCTCATCCCCTCTACTTGGCTTGGAGCTGTCACCAAAATCCTTCTTCTTACCGTTATCATTTCCATAAGGTTTTCCACGATCATTACTCATTCCTTTCTTCTCATTCACCGCCTTGTAGAAGCTAGGCTTTGCCTTACTCGCCTCATCAAACATTCGACACTTGTTCACCAAGGTAGCAAAGTCCCTAATTCCGTGAAATCCCACATACTGATAAATCTTTGGACGAAGGCCGCTTTCAAACTTAATGCACTTGGACTCCTCTTCACCTTCCGCGTTGATGTATGGGGAAAACCGAGACAACTCCTCAAATAAGTGTCGATAACATACATACTCCCATGCTTAAGTCAAAAGAACTCAATCTCCTTCTTGATTCTCACATCAGCTGAAAAATACTTCTTCAAGAACTCCTCCTTGAACATAGCCAAGGACACAACAATACCACCAGCTTCCAAACGCCAACAAGCATTCATCCACCAAAACTCAGCTTCCTCCGCTAGCATATGAACAACCAATCTCACTTTCTGATCATCATTAGTCACCATAGCTCTAAAAATCCACTCAATGCCATGCAACCAAGTTCACGCTCCTTCATGATCATATCTACCTTTGAATGTCGGAGGATGGTTTCTCATGAAATGATCCAGCCTCAGCTCTTACGCTCCACCTTGGTGTTGATGACCGTGCGCCACATGCTCATTGGCTTGCGCCAAAACTTGTGCCATCGCAGCTAAAGCCTCCGCGATTGCTGCATCATTCCTACTGGATCAAGCCATCTCAATTCTAAACCAAAACCACAACCAACAGGTAAGAATAACGAAACAAGTACCGAATGTATTCATATACCATTCCCATTCAACAGGAAAAAAAATACCCATTTTTGGCCCGGACTAGACCGACATGGCTCTGATACCAACTTTGTAACACCTTAAACCCCATATGCGATATATCATACAATTAATTCAATAATTCAAGGAGTTTAGATGCTACGTCTACATTTTTCCAAAATCATGCATGATCTAATTCTCACAAAAAATCACAAGAGAAAACAAACATCGTAAATATCTCATCAACATGTAAAGATCTCGAGATACATGAATAACAATATTCAACACCATGTCTCATGTTTCAAATACATAACGATAATCTCAACACATAAAATCCAACAACAGATAATGATAGAAATATAAATGCTCGACACCCTAATCAGAGCCTAACTAGACTTCGAGCAAAGGGTAAAAAGAGGAAGCATCCAAGCTAGTCCTCGAGTACTCACAAGCAAAACAAACTCAGTCCTACATGTCGTCTACCCTTTCATACAAACACTTAATTATCTCTAGATATTCATCATCAATCAATCATCTCCACATATTCATAATCAACAAACATAAACAATTGTCAAGTAATCATCCCCACAAAGAAACAACATCGTTTCATCAATTACATAATAGACATACAATCATCCACTTCATGATAACTACTTATTATACATCCAACAATCATCGGTTCATTCTCATTTCGTCATGTTATCATGGATATAAAGTTATTTGCAAGTCATGCGATCATAGACCCTCACTTTAACAAAGTTCGTCTATTTTCACAAAATCGCCTATTTAAATTTTCCTCAACAAAAGTAGGGTTCCATGTTCATACACATCGTCAAAAACATTCCTACATATCATCTAATATCTAGGTTAATCAATCATAGCTTATTCGTTTCACAAAGTTCATTCATTTCTCAAAATTTAAAAAGTTCGTCTCATCTTTACTTCATTTCCTAAACCAATTCATATCCAAAGCAAATTTATGTTAAATCACTCCTAGAAGTTCAATTACACAACATCTAATGAGGTTTAGGTGTTTGAGATCCATTAGTATGCTTAAAAACCCTAAAAGAAGTGGAAAATCGACATTTTCGTGCACAGGGAGGTTGGCAAGGTTGTGCCAATAGGTGGCACGGTTGGTCAAACCTAGGCAGAACCACCTGGCACGGTCGTGCCACCATGATAGGTGGGCAAATGCTGATTTTTCATTTTCCCATTTTCGTGTGTAACTTCTGATTTTCAATCTGTTTTCGATTCTGTTTTCACCAATTCGCCCCAATCACTTAAACCATTCAAACTCTACTGAATAACTTATTTCACAAAAGTCCTTAAACCGATTTTTAGTTCAAAAACCCGATTTTCACCCAAACGATTTCACACTCAAAACCTTTGTTTCAAAACAGAAATTCTAATCAACCTAATTCATCGTAGCACCTTTATTAATCCATTCAAATTCATCAAAATCAAACTTCTTTTCTTTGACCCATTTTCACAAAAAACACAACAACTTAACCAAACTCTACTTTAATCTTCATCAAATTCATGAATTCTCATCTCTAGCATATACCCAACAACATTTATACACACAAATCATGAGTTCAACATTTATCAACAACAATATCATCATTTTCAACATTTTAAGCTAAAACTTCAAAGTAATCACTTCAACACATACCAACATTGAAAATTAAGCATCAACAACAAGTTTTCAACAATTTTTATATACCCAAATTTACCACATAATCCTAAGCACGAAAATTAACACCCAAGATCATCAAATTCATAATTCATTCAAAATAAATGTTATCCATAAGTGAAAACTAGATTATAGCTTATTAAATACAACAAACATATCCCCATTACCTTGTTTTCTTAAGCTTAAGCTAATCTCCAAGAATCTTCACTCTCTCAAATGAATCCTATCTTTCTCTTCACTTTTCTTGAAATGGGTCTTCCTCTTTCTCTTCTATTCTTGTCTTTTCCCTCAAATCTCTCTAGCCTCTCTATTGAGTGAAAGTGTGGAATGAGCTAACCCTCATTTCCTCTAATGAGGTATGTAATATATACTCCAATAATGGGCTAGGTTACTACAATTCATAATGGACCTCAACACTCTTACTAAATTCTAAAAAGTTACTACTCAATTAACTCTTAAAACTATCTCATAATTACCTCAAGTTATCTCTAACTTAGTAAATATAACTATTCACTCTAAAATACTAAAATAATCTCAATTCTAAGATTACTAAAATACCCTCACTTAACAAATGACCAAAATACCCTTAATCTTTAAAATGACTAAAATACTCTTGTCGCCTCAAAATCCACTAATCCCAAGTCAAACACACAAACAAGCAATTTAAACATATTAAACACATATAATAAATAAACAAAATAATCATAGCGAAAAACAGACTGTTATAGTGGTTAGTTTTTATTGGTTTTGGTGTTTGCCCTTAGTTGGGTGATGTCTTTATTTGGGTTTTTGATGTACGAGATGTATGCACTTTTTCTTAAATGTTCAGCCTATATATGGATGCTTTGTTGTTTTTATTTTGTCGATCTATGTTCATCTTGTACAGGAACTTTATTATAAATAATAAAAAAAAGCGAGAAGAGACTCTGATAGTGTAATCCGTTTTTTCCTTTTCTTTCATTGAAGATGTAATATTTTTTTTCAATTTCAATATTTATTTTACTATTATGTAAAAGCTTTTTTGGTAAGACATATTTCTCTATTTAAAGTATTTTAAATGTTTGCAACGAGTGAACCAAACACAAACTATAGCTATCAGTTAAATTAATATGATATCTTCACAAATCCTAGTTTAACAGACAAAAAATTTGAAATTGTTAAGCCGAACATAATGACATAAGTTTGAACTCCGACTTCTCCATTTATATATGTGAATTTCCAATGACAATTGTAATTTCGTCTATTGACCAAAAAATAAAATCAATAAATATGAACAACTCCTCCCGCAAGTGACGTCTTCTTAAAAATAACGACCAACCATTATATTCAACTCAATAAATCCTTCTACAGTTCACACCAACATTTGTGTACATCGAATACACAATCATTTTCTTGTGTTATAATGTATCATAATTAAGTGCTCAAATAAAAAAATTTAGCATCTCATTCTCATATATATATTTATTGCATATATTGTTGCAAGTGAAGTGAGCTACCACCTTTACTGCAATGCTTACAACAAGACTAGACCAGAACACACCCTTCCATAACAGTAATAGCCTTTCCACGAATAAGCACTCTTTGATTTTGTTCATCAATATGAATATTGATAGCTCCTCCTCTAGTTGATACCTAGACAAATGTAATCTACAAATTAGTATAACATTGATAAAGTTAATTCTAATGAGAAAATGATATATGGTTTAGTACCTGATAAGCCTTTAAATCACATTTTCCCAGCTTCTTGCTCCAATAGGATGCCAAGCTACAATGGATACTTCCACATACAGGATCCTGAAATGAAAAATGAGTTATTAATCAACAACATCTTTTTTAATTGAACCTGAAGAGTGAATTTGCGTTTACTATAATATCCTTTATATTTTTCTAAAAACAACCTCTTGTGTCAAAAAGAGGATAATACGGCGTACAATACATCAATTAGTGGAATCCCTTTTCAGATCCAGCGTATGCTGGAGCTTTAATGCATTAGACTTTTTTTTTTAATAATATCCTTTATATTTGTCATATAACCTTACATGGACCTTTTAAAATTAGGTTGCAATTACAATATCATGTGCCTCAGTTAATAAATTGTTTTTTAAAATGATGAACTGGTCCTTGGATCTTTTAGGAGATTCGTTGGGTTATATAAATGGACAAAAGAGAACTAGCACATTATATATAAGTAATTATTTGTTATTGAAAACTTGCATCAAAATGTAAGAACGTTACTTTGTAACTTTAATGGAAGAAGATTAAACCTAATAGGAAAAAATTGTATAATTTCATTCTAGCATTTTAATTTATAATAGTTCATATATCATCATACAATAAATGTTTAGCATTAGATATTTCTAAAATCTAAGACTTGACCAAAAAACAAACTAAGAAAAATTAATGATAAACGAAAGAAAGAAAATGATGTGTTAAAAATTGTGCAGTTTATTTTTCAAAAAGTTAAAAAATTATTTTTCCAATAAATATTTTCAATTGGTAAAATTCTCAAGTTATGCCTTTAAAGGCACATGCTAGCACTTAGCATGACATGCATCCATCGATAAGTAAATAATAAAGGAAATGCTAACAAGTATAGTTGGCCATTCTTTAAGTAACAACAAACATAATGAAAATTGTGTAATTGTGATTTTTATATCTGTTGACTTATATTTTCAAGATATAATTACTTTTTAAGAATTTTTTAAACAACGCCCCTACCCTGACTAGGAAAAGAGCACTAGTTAAAAAACCAAAAATAGAAACTTTATCTTGGAAATTGTGTATTTGACTTATTGAAATACCAAAAAGTTACTTTTTTTACATAAAATTTAACAATTGTTTCCTTTTTTAAAATTTTTAACTAGTGTCTAAGAGCATTTGTTAGCATAACCCTTATAATATTAGTTCTCAATGCCTTACCTCATTACATCCAATACTTGGGGCAAATAATCGACCGTAGAAGTCAAATCCCGACTCAGGAGGTGCAATCCCTGAAACACTTATCGCCCTAGGCCCTCCGGGTAATTTACTCATTGCATCAAAATTTGGTTCTACATCTGTGACATTCTTTCCAGATTTTACCACAACCTAGCTAGGAGAAACAATAGATTTACATAACCTTAAAAAACATTTAATATGAAACGGATGGATAAAGAAAGCGGTTTAGGAATTACAAGTATGTCATCTTGAATCTGTGTCCTCTTTATATCAATTATGGAAGCACCGCCCAATGCTTCAGAAATGAGTGAAGTATCATCAAATTTGAATTCTGTAATAGGGTCAACAGGAAAATTCAATTCAGTATAAAATGCATCCTTAGCTTCACCGTTTTGCAAGTCAGTGCCATTATTGGTCAATGAAATTTTTTTGGCTGTTAAACTTCCAGAATGTGTCACAAATTCAATTGTAGCATTGTTGTCCACCAAACCAGATGAAAAGAGTGCATGTGAAGATGCTAATGTGCCATGGCCACAAATATCAACCTGTATTATGATGTCAACAATGGTTTAAATTGTGTCATAGGTTATGGTCATTTTATAACTGTCACAAAACGTGTGCGGTGATTGTACCTCAACAATTGGAGAAAACCATCTAAGACCAAAATGAGGATTTGATTTAGAGGTTCCATGAATAGGAATCAAATAACAAGTAATAGAGATATTGAACTCAGAAGCTAATGCTTGCAACCATTCATCGTCCTTATCTTCTTCTAATAAACACACTGCTGCTGGATTCCCTTTGAACGCTGATTCGGCAAAAGCATCGACCTGTGAAAGAATATTATTACTAACTATGTGAAATTCAATAAATATATGCAATAAAACAAAGTTCACAAATAAGCATACCACATAGTATTTGATAGGTTTCTTTGACATTGTCAAGTATATGCACACAAACAAGGGTGTTTTAGTTTTAAAAAAGAAAACATACAAATATGTGTTAATACTGAAACTTGTAAAGGCCCCTGCTATATAAATATATACAGCCGCTTTAACGTCACTACTTACATATATAATATAATGCATGTGTTTGTCTCTTGTTTAATAATCCAATTATTGATCTAGTATCATAATATAATGCATGAAATGCGGGGATGCATGTCATGTATAATAATGATATTGTATTTTAATAATCCAACCATTGATCTAGTATCATAATAATATCGTAAAGATCGATCAAACACACAAGACTTTATATAAACCTGAAAATCATGGCTATGTAATCTAACCACCGGTATTTACTTGTTCTTTAAATATTTAGTATATGTTAATTTGAAATTAGTAATCGTTATGAAACTAAACAAATAAAAATAAGAATGGAGAGAACGAGAGGAAGAGACAGAAATATTATATTATTCTCTTATGATGTGCAACAAGGTTACATGTGAACTCTATTTATAGAAAAATACAATGACATAGAAAAGAAGTATCAATGACTTGAGAAACAAGCACAATAATATAAATGAGCTAATAGTATGACTCAATAACCCAATTTCTATATGGACATACACTTATAATATTCATAACACTCCCTGTCCATCAAGGATATGTCTCATTAAAACCTTACCAGAGAAAAACTCGGTGGTTTTATCCCATCGGGTTTTCACGGCAAGATTGATATGTCTTATATTAATTCTAGTGTCATAATCTGCCTCATTAAAAACCTTACCGTAAAAACCCAATGGGATAAAACCACAGTTAAAGGAAAAAGAGTGCAAAAACACATTTTTGTCCCCCTCTCATAAAAACAATTATATATGAGACGAAGAAGGTCAAATAAGGTTATGATCCTCTTAAATATACCAACATTTAATTTGTAAAAGGTAAGAAATAGTTGTCTGTTTCAACTTTGCCATGTAGTTATAACAATTGCCCTGTTTCCATACATTATTTAGGTGAAAAGAGGATTAGAGGTTATACACATATGTTAGATGTATGGGACATGCCTGATGGAGAATTTATACTTGTTGAAGTATATACTTTTGGTAATCCTATGGTTTGGGAAGGGAAAACTCTACTGAATGCAATAGGCAGCTTGGTAAGGAGACACCAATTTGCTCCTATCAAACACATTTCCTGGAAAGACATGCCTGAGACTGATATTACCAACATGATTGATTTAATTAAGGTCTTTATAGAATTTTTTAAGTTTTATTTCCATTCATTTATTGTGATATTTTATTACTTTACAAAAGGTCTAACAATTTGGCTTTTTAATAAATAGAGTAAGTTCCGATTTGTTCCTGAATTGAACGAGCAAACATCACAAATACTAAAGGATAACATCAATAGTAAGTGGAGACAATTTGAGCATGATTTGAAATCAAAAGTGTATGATGAAAGCAAGACTAAGGAGGAAATGGCTTCTATCATCCCTGAGAAAAGAGTTGACCCATCCCAATATCGTGCTTTAGTGCAACATTGGTGTTCCAAGGAGGGTAAATATGTGTTTACTAATTATGTGCTAGTTGCAAACTTTTTTCCTTCTTTTTTGTCTTGAATTAAAATTTATGCGAGTTTGGTAAAGATATATGTATGCTGCTGGTAATCTATTTGGAAAAGCAAAATTCATTAGTTTCTGGTCACATTCTAAAGTTAATATATTTATGTTTTTGCACGACAAAGTTTGATACTTGTTACTCTTTATGTTAGCCGATCCGGTTTGTGGTCTGTGACAGATTAGGTGTGATGAAGTTTCATGAATTCTTTGATGGGGAAAAATGTCTGTTCTTAATTTTTGACATTCTAGTGTTGGTTACTGCCTCAGTAATGGCTAGAGGCGACACTGAGAAACTTGGTTCTGTTTGTATGAGAAATACCTTGAAAAGCAAGATAAGTCTGTCACTTGGCAGATGACTTTGTGTGTTTGCACATGCACGAACGTAACGTGCATGTTGAATTTTGCAGGGTAAAAGATTGAAGATAGGTATTTGAGGTGTCATAGATAAAGAACAAGAAGATGAGTATGATGTGAGCAATGAAATAGAACAAGCATAGACTAGCCATTGGACTTGAACAATAATAAGCCTAGTCACCTAGGATTTGGTTGGATATACTCTAAGAGAAAGAAAGCCATAGCCAGAGATCATTAGTTACATTTTGAGTTGACAAGATTTTTAGATGATGTAGTGCGGTTATAGGGGGAGGAGTTAGTCACTTTGGGTAGTTTTAGACCAATGTTGTCAAATAGCAATGTTGTAGCTTTATAGTGTAGCGGAACTTGAACAAGTCACTTATGTTCTGCAATATACAAAATGTTGTTTAATAGCAGCTATAGAGGCACTATAGTACTGTAACATAGTAGAATTTGAATAAAACTTTATTTTCTGTGATATGATTGTGATTGAGAATACTGTTTTAAACAAAGAAATACATTTTTTTAAGGAGCCGGTGCTTTGGTTTTTCTGTTGCAAAAACTTTGGCTTGTCTTCTTGTTTTTAATATTACTTTTATACTAGTTTTTGTTCTGGGGCTCCATCAATTTGTTGGACCTGTTAGATAGGAATCTCATTTGAACCTTGTGATTTGTCAATTGATTCAGACTGGTGTGTCCATTGAATATATCGCACTTGTTCTTTGTTATTTTGGTTTTTTAATATTTTTAATATGAGGGCCGATAATTTGACAACTTATTGCATGACAATTTATCCATCTCTCTAACTGTTAATTGTTTTTGGTCGTATTTTAAGGGGCATTGATGGAGAAGAGGATGATGATCTGGTTTTGGCGAAACATGATATGAAGAAAAATATATGATTGTTCTTGATAGGATAGAACCATATAAAAAACTGTGTTTTTCAGTTTCTGCATCTTATAAGTACCAAAACTCATTTTCTGTGTATTTTGGTGTTGTCATTTTATATGATTTGTCCACATTGGTGAATAATACCTTGAGAATATATTCCACATTGGATGTCTATTGTTTGGAATATTAATACCAATTTTTTTTATAAAATATAAATGTTTTTATAGGTATTAACCGGTTTGTATGATGGAGAAAAATATAATATAGTGCAACAAGAATAAATAACTTCTCAAAAAAAAAAAATTGGGGGTTTCATGTTTTTTTAAAAGAAAGGGGGCATTTTATAAATAAAAATTGTGGGATTGGTTTTTACCCACGGCCAGAGACGCCGTAGATAAAAGTATTAGACTGTGGGAAAATCCTGTACAGATACACAATCCATCCATAGGTAAAGGTACTGTCCATAGGTAAAACATGCATAGACAGACAGACAAAAATCCGTTGCAACTTGCTAAGCATAGTGCATGGCCAATGTGGCCGTGGGTCAAAGTTTTTGCCGCATATACCCACAGAAATTATCCGTTAGTGACGGTTTTTGCCCGTCACTAGAGGTCAAGTTTCTTGTAGTGGATCTTTGTTCATCTAGTACTGGAACTTTGTTATAAATAATAATAAAAAAGAAAAGCGAGAAGAGACTTGATAGTGCAATCCGATTTTTTTTTCCTTTTCTTTTATTGAAGATGTAATATATATTTTTTTTCAATTTCAATGTTTATATTACTATTATGCAAAACAAGGGTATCAAAACCGGACTAGACCGGCCGGTTCAACCGTGAACCGGACACCAATCCGCTCCGGAGGCACTTGAAAACCAGCTTGTCAAACAACCGGCGGAAAACCGGTAAACCAGTGTAAAACCGGAAAAACTGTGACAAAACCGGACGGTTGCCTGTTGACTCCGGTCTGAAAAAGAAAAGAAAAACGGCAGAGATGTAGTTTTAGTTAGCAGATCCGAATCACAGTGAAAGAAAATAGATTTTGAAAAAGAAACATATGTGAAGAAGAAAGAAATAGATCAAGACAACAGGAAGAGAAAGCAATCAACCATTGTAGATGCAATGAAAAAATAAAATAAAGAAGATGATGAAATGAAAGAAGTTCTGCCAACTGAGAGTTGTTGTTAACATACGGCAGTCAAATACTTGTGTGTTTTATAAAATGATTCTAGGGTTTCATGAAAACCTGGGCTTCATAAAATAATAAGAGAAGGGCATATTAAATTATTATGGTCCAGCTCATTATATTTATATTAGTATATAAAACATAAAAAAAGAGGGGTACGGTCATTAAAAATTTTAAACAAGAATCTCTAACAATACAGCCAAGCCAAGAGACATGTTATTTTTCAAAAAAAAATTGCTAACTTAAGTTATATGTTATATTAAAATAAGTAATATTTTAGTATATCCGGTTCGACCCTGGTTCACCCCCAGTTGAACCTTTAAACCTTGAACCCATGCATATACCGGTTTAATGTCCGGTCCGATTTTAATTACCTTGATGCAAAAGCTTTTTTGGTAAGACATATTTCTCTATTTATATAATCATATAAATGTTTGCAACGAGTGAACAAAACACAAACTATAGTTATCAATTAAATTAATATGATCGTTCAAAAGTCCTAGTTCAACCGTCAAAAAATTTGAAATTGTTAAGCTGAACGTAATGACATAAGTTCGAACTCCAACTTCTCCATTTATGTATGTGAATTTCCAATGATAATTGCAATTTCGTCTATTAATAAAAAATAAAATAAATAAATATGAACAACTCCTCCCGCAAGTGACGTCTTCTTAAAAGTAACGACCAAGCATTATATTCAACTCAATAAATCCTTCTACAGTTCACACCTACGTTTGTGTACATCGAATACACAATCATTTTCTTGTGTTACAATGTATCATAATTAAGTGCTCAAATAAAAAAAAATAGCATCTCATTCTCATATATATATATTACATATATTGTGGCAAAGTGAGGTACCACTGAGTCATTAATTAGTATTTTTAATAGATTATTTGAGTTTGTTTTATTTAGATTTTATGTGTTTTTATTTCCTTTCTAGAACTATTTTACTTCAATTGCAAGTTATTTAATTTCAGGAACAAATATTTTAAAGATTGAGTCTTAGAGCAAAAGAAAGGAGATTTGGAGCTGATTCGGGCCAAAAATATGAAGATCTTGTGCAAAAATATCAGGCACAGCCTGTGCCTCCAACATATCAAAGACAACAAGCCACTAGAGAGATTGGCACGGCCCGTGCCTCCAATGGCATGGTCGTGCGCGACCAGCAGACCTCCTTTTGTTGCTTTTGCTTCTCGGACATGCTTCACGTTTAGTTTCTTTATGACCTAAAGCCCATAGTTTTTTGTGAAACATTCTATTGATGTATTTCTTGGGGCTTAAGTAGTTATAGGCTATAAATAGAGCAGCTAGCAAACATATTGAATCATCTCTTGTTCTTGGAAATTAATAGTGACAATTGTTTCCTTTGAATAAAAGTTCATCTTTATTTTATTTCATGTTCTTCTTCTTCTTCTTCTTCTCTTCTATGTCTACAATGAACAGGAGTGACTAGACTTCTTTGTCTTGGGATTGTTGGATGAGTCTAATGACCTAATCCCTATCAAACCAAGCCTCGAACCCTAATTTAATGTAAATCTATTTTCTAATCTATTTCACCGTTTTTATAATGAATTAACAAGTATTAATCGATGGACCGAAAGACGAAGTTTAATTGTTGTTAATTCATCATCACAAATATCAAGTGAAGGATCGAAAGATTAAGTTTTGATATTGGAACAAGTGAAATTAGACAAGGATTGCGAAACATGATAATAGTCTAGCAAACCTTGAGACAATAAAGTTTCGTACTTAAAGGGTTGCAATACCAATCAACCATGAGAATAGGCGTGGTTGCTAACGAAATACATTCACTGAGACCGAGAGGAGATGTGAAAAGCCTAAGAGAAACTTGTCTTTAGAAAATAGGTCTAGCATATGGTTCTAGGTTTAGGGTTTGGTTTGTGAAGGATTTGTCACCAAGATGAACCAATAATCCCAAGGCGTTTTTATATTATTGTTATTTTCTTTTAAAACAAAATCCAAACTTTTCAACTTGAACTCTCTTCCAATCATTGTTTAAAGTTAGTTGAATTCATAACTCCTTGCTGGAACGATAATCTTTTATTACTACATCGGTAAACCGTGCACTTGCGGATTTACTACATCAAGTTTTTTACGCCGCTGCCGGGGAGTTAATTAATTTAATTAACTTATTAAGGGTTAATGGTG
>Ga0228710_1002028_pt1 | contig 31414 bp, 12 predicted proteins | sample MedpolnodulmetaG_FD_177995 | JGI IMG/M metagenome (GOLD analysis project Ga0228710, IMG submission 177995) | Root nodule microbial communities from Medicago polymorpha collected in Santa Monica, California, United States - pink nodules | ecosystem: Host-associated > Plants > Roots > Nodule...
GAAGGAAGACGATTAATCAAGAAAACAGCTGTGGAAAGAGCCTCCACCCAAAAACGAGGTGGCACAGAAGCTTGAATAAGTAAAGAGCGTGTCACATCAAGCAAATGACGATTCTTTCGCTCTGCCAAACCATTTTGTTGGGGGGTATTGGGACAAGATCGTTGAATCATCTCAAAACAATTGGATGCACGATGAGCCCCTGACAGAAAAGGAAGTGTTTTACTTTTAGACAATTTGCAAACAAGACATGAAACAGAAGCAGTACAAATGACTTGTTTATTTCCCAACAAACCAGTTTTAAATAAATGAGTCAAAACAGTAGAGTTTGGATGGCCCAATTTTCTATGCCAATCCTCATAAGAATTCAAGACATTATTACAAGCAAAAGATAAATGACTAGAAATAAACTGAAGTGGAAAAAATCTTCCCACTTTAGGCCCCTTCACGATCACCTTCCTCGACACCTGTTCCTGCACAAGACAACCATCACGAGAAAAATTAACATTACAATTGTTATCCACCAATTGACCAACCGACAATAAATTAGAAGCAAGTCCGGGTGATACAAGCACGTCACAAATATCGGAGTTTATGTCACCAACATCAGTGATGGAGAGGTTATTACCATCAGCAATTTGAATTTGTTGATTACCAGATAAGAATGTAAATGGTGCAAGTATTCAGAGGAACCCGTCATGTGATTGGATGCACCAGAATCAAGAAACCATGGACGAGAAACATTAGGAGACTTACCATGAATTCCCATATTTGATAGAGCAACAAGTACCATTTGTTGAATCATTTCAGGCTGTAGAGAACCACCATCAGATGCACTAGTAATAGAAGGAGCTGCTGCAGAGCTAGTAGTGGCATGTAAAGCTTGTGTCGGATATTGTGTTCGCCGTGGAGGACAATCAAAGATAACATGACCATTTTGTTTGCAGTATTTGCAAAACTTAGTGGTACAGCTGCGAGCAACATGTCCAAATTGTTTGCAGGTGAAACATTGTACTTGTCGCATATCACGTCCCTTACCTCTACTTTGAGCAGCATATGCAACTGGCGCTGGTTCAGATATGAAAGCATCATGAGACATGGTTCCTTGAGTAAGGAGACGTTGTTCCTCCCTAAGAAGTTCACCAACACAAGTATCCAAAGAAGGAACATGATTCCTATTCAGCAAAGCACCTCGAACTACCTCAAATTCTGGACGAAGCTTCATGAGAAATTGATCACGCCTACTAGTGTTGTAGACCTCTTGGACAGCCGCGAGAGAAGCCTTGGGAACATCAACATGTATAATAGCAGAATGTTCTGTCCACAAGTTCAAAAAACCAGAATAAAACTCTTGAACAGACAAATTACCTTGTTTGTAATTGGCTATCTCTAACTCCAACTGAAAACGCTTGGCCGCATTATCTTGATTATAAATACGCTTCAAATAGTTCCACATCTCTTGAGCAGTTGAAAAGGAACGTAAATTATTAATCATCTGAGGATCAATGGAACTGAGAATCCAAGTGATAATTTGAGCATCTTTGTATTCTCACTCTTCTAAAGCAGCCTTTTCTGTTGGTGCCTTAGAGACATCATCGAGGTGACTCCATAATTTGTTTCCTTTGACATACATCCTAAACTGAAATTCCCAAGCCGGATAATTTTTGCTGATAAAACGGACACAAAAATCTCTTTCTTTGTGAGAACCCATGAAAACAATAGACAAGTAGAGTATGAAAACAAAGAAAATTAACCACGTATGTGGGTATGTGGACACAAACGGTGAGTTTTGGCTTTTACTTGTTTTCTTTTGTTTTAATGAACAAACAAAGGGTCACTTGCTAACAAACTCAAGACAACCGTATCAAAGACAGCAGGAGCCAAATCACAATCGTAATTACGATTTGCGATACCAAAACCAAGAAGCGGCGGAAGAAAAGGTAACCTAGAAAAGGTAACCAAGATTGAATCGACCGGAAGAAAAACAAAACGAGAGTATGGTTACCCACAAGAAAGTGGCGGCAGACAAGGATTACTTTGGATCGAAACAGACCATGTCACAAATAATGGCTTGATTCCTTTCTCATTGTTATTCTTTGTATATATATAGAGGTTACAAGGCTATACATATAATTACACTAAATAATTATATATAATGGAAACAAATCAATTTCTGATTTATGTCCTTATATCTAGGAACAAATTAATAAATATAATAAGGAGAATAAATCAACTCCATATTCACAGTTTTTAGTCGAAGGAAATAGCTTATCACTTGAACCAAAGACTTATTGTATGAAATAACTTAATACTTGAACCTAATGTGAAATGAAAAGCTTGTTAACAATTTCGGGTAGGTGATACTAAATAGCTAAACTTGCTTCTACATTTGCTGTTGTTTAGTTGTGCGAAGTGACTGAAAAGTTGCCACCAGAGGTTCCTGGCAGTGAAACCTTGAAAGTGATCCATGCTCAAGCACAAAATATTCTCAAAGAAAATTTAGAATTTGAATCTTCCTTCCAACCGAGTTTCGAGTCTGAGCAACAAAGAGCGCCTGATATACCAGCATCAGATAGTGACTCTTCAAACCTGCAAGAGCAAAGAATGGATGGAAACAATGAAGTTTCTGAGGTTGTTCCATCAACAAATGGAGGAGATGATCGTCAAGAAAGAAGCAGCAGCTCGTATTTATCAACTAATGCAGTCTCTCCACGAAACTCGGAAAATAATATCAGATCACAGGAGTCGTCCAGGCCTGTGAGAGAAGGAGAAACGTCGGTCATTGAACAATTTGAACGCGGTGTTTATATCACAGCCATAGTAATACCTGATGGCAGCAAATTTTTCAAACGTGTTAGATTCAGGTACGAGAGCTAGTTGTTAATCTAAAAAATTTCTACCTTTATATATTCTGCATGTCAAAATGTATCTGTGAACCTTTTTGAGTTAGTAACTAAATTTTTTTCTATTTCATAGAATTTCGGGTTATCAATGTGGGGAGACATCTAAGTACTTATGCATGTTCTTATTTGAATCCATGAGATGTTTCTATGTTATTTTAGATTTTTATATGTTGGTTACTTACATACTTACATTCATCTTCTGATTTGGTGACCTTTGGTTAATTTGTGTATTGGTTTTCTTATTACAGTTATTTCTATCTTTAACACAATATCTTTTCTTCTTTGTTAATTTTTTTACTTTTCTGGGAGCAGTAGGAGAAGATTCAGTGAGCAACAAGCAGAAGAATGGTGGAGCAATAACAAAGATAGGGTATATAGAAGATATAACCCACCACCTATAAATAATGAAAGTATTGGTTCATCTAGCACCCCACCTCATGGTGAAGAAAATGTTGAAGCAGCCTCAATCAACCAAGTGTAGCAAATTAGACAAATTAGTGCAAGCAATATCTCCATTATGAAGCACTGAGACTGATACAGATATCTGACGCAACACTGACATTGACATGTACACACTGTTAAGAAAATAAAAGTGATTAAATGTAACCACGTGTTGGTGTTGGGACACTGACACGGGTCGGACACAAGACATGTCTTTAATCTAAAGCTTCAGTGCTGCATAAATCTACAAAAACACTCGGGGAAGGACTTGCAATAGAGAATAGAATATGGAATAGGAAAAATATAGTGTAAGGTTTAGAGGTAGAAAAATTTTGGTTTGAACATTCTTTGATTTACTTCTTACACTTTTTGTCCTTGTAACTCTTCCACATAACCTCTGGTATTGTTATTGTACATCACATGTGTAATTTATCTCCAACAAGTATAGTGAGGCTGGTAGTATATGAATGAGGAATAATGCCACTAGGACATTTTTAACAAAAGAGAATAAAAATTCATTCTTTTTTATTCTGTTAAGTTTTATTACCTTTGACTAAAAGCCAACAGTGCGATTATAATTGTTACGATCTTAAGCCCGCTAAACCGTTTTTCTGAGGTATTGTCACTTTTGAATCTTGTGTAAGCATTCACAATTTTGTCATTTAGTTAAAAGGTGTCTCAGTGGCTTGAGAAGAGTCGGCGATTATAAACTACATTTAGTTTCGATTCTTAAACAATGTGCGATCTTTTGGCATGCAGAAACAACAATCTATGCTAAAGCTAAATTCATTTATTTTGTCACATGTGATGTAGTAGGTTCTTGAGTAGGGTAGAGAACTAGTCCTAAGCAAATATTTAATGAGTTTTAACAGAAAGGGTAAAGTTTGTGTTATTGTTTATACTTTATAGATTAATACCATGTAAATCTATTACACTTTTAGTTACTTGATGAAATTATGGAAAAGTATAAAGTTTGTTATAGCTATCACTTTCCAGGCAAAGTGGAAGCAAGTGGCTGGTGGTATGTGAGGAGTCACAATCTTGTCTATTTGACTGCCAAACATAACCTAATCATACTGCTAAATCTGATTGGGAAAATATGGTCTAAACTTTCAATGCCAGCTAGTGTTTGTCTTTTTTTATTTGTCTAGTCAATTCAAATTTGTACATTCAAATTATCATTATCTTCTTTTGAAATTTAAAGCTTATATACACATGTGGTTATTTTATTATTGACTGAAATAATATATGCCAAATCCTTTATATTAATATACTTTTTTCAAAGTTAATGCCTAGTTTGGTTGAAATTCAAATGATCTTTTGGTTTCAAATGAGTTAATATAATAAGGTGGTGTTGACCTCGAACCTTGGTGTATGATCCTCCTTAAAGTTTCAAGTTCGATTATTCAAGTGCCAATTTAAATGAGATAGTTTAACTTCTTATAAAAAATATAAATTCAAAGTGATTTACTATGAAGTTTTGTGTAAAACATCATTATGATATAGAATGATTAATAGATAAAAAGGTATCTTAAGTATATGATCAGAAGTTCAATACCGTGCATGAGATATATATAGAAGAGTATTCGTCTCTCCGGACTGGAAAGAAAAAGTTTTGTATAAAACTTGAGTTTAACTGTATTGATAAATTTTCATAATTCATAATAAAGATTAAATAAAAAACATTACTCAACTTAATGTAAATATCATACTCAAATATCAAATCAAATGAATAAAATTTTATTTTTTCTTCGCTTTTCTGTTAGGGGGAGCGGGGTACTTTTCAATTTTTCATTAATCAACATCAACTTGCTTATACATTAGAAAAATATAAGAACTGGACCCCATAGGGACACATAAAAAAGTTGCATCCAGGCACATACCACATGGGAAAACCTATACTTGTGGCCTTTACAGAATTTAGCTTTCCTTATTCTCACCATACTTAGCAACCAAGGCTGCTTCCATGCTGTCAATTCTATCAAAAGAGATATGACCTTAGACTAAAAAATTACATCTTTTTCATTAAGATTTCATTATATTACAAGTCATGCCAATTTGGATAATTAAACAGTTTAATAGATATGTACAATAAAAGATAAAATATAGTGAATTATTTTCATTTTATAATTTTTTTTAGGTAGCCTAGTGGCTAGAATTCACCTTTTTCAAGGTGAATAAGTAGAGTGTTCGGGATTCGAACTCCGGCCCCTGCATATAACAATGCATGTCCCTGGCAACTGAAATATGCTCATGGGGACAGTTCTAAATTGTTTTTAAATGACTCGAAAAAAAGGTGTTTTTATAAACTATTCGAGAGAATTTATAGAAAAAGATGTTTTTATAACAATGCATGTCCCTGACAACTGAGATATGCTCATTAACTATTTTGATTTGCTCGTTCGAAAAGTATCACAAGTTTTTGTAATAGTCTATAAACTCAAATAAGTCAAATCAAACAGATTTTACGTGGATTATGTTCCAAATTAGAAATCAAAGCAATGGCCCTTATGTAATTCTATTATCAAATTATGTGCAAATTGGATTAGAAGAAAAAAAAAAGAAAAAAGTTAGTACCAACGTGTAGAACAAAACAAAGTGACAATAATATAATAAAATTAAAAAATAGGTATCAAAGTTTCCTTCATGAAATTGAGAACCATTTCCATTCCAATAGGAATAACTCTTTCTTTAAGCCATTCTTTCAACCCTTCTATATCAAACTCTTTCTCTCATATATTCTCTTTTCAACCAATCATACAAATCACCCTTTCATTAATTTTGTTCCAATTAACATGTCACGCATGAAGCTATCAAAGAAACTTAAACCAGCCAAGAAAGCATGGAAGAACCTCTCAAACACTTTCCAATCAAAACTCCACAAACTAAACATATCAAAAACTTTCAAAACAACCCTTCAACACATTCTTTCACTCTTTCATTCCCTCACTCATCTCATAACCTCAAAAAGTAATACTCATCGTTCTCTCACTTCTTTTAAATCATCATATGCTGCTTCACCTTCTTATTACCATTTTCAACACAAAAGCTTTGCAGCTATAAACATAAATGATCTCTATTCTCAAACTCATTCGGTTTCTTCTATGAATAGTAGTAGTACTATTCTTCATGCACAAGGTGAAACAAGTAGAGAAATCGAAAAGGTACATGTTGATGACAACAACAATGATGTAGACACTTTAGAGGATGCATGGAAAGTTGTTGTTGCTAGGTCTCCAATGTTGCAAGTGGATCAAAAGGCTGAAGAATTTATCTATAAATTTCGTGAAGATATAAGGCTTCAGAAAGAGAAATCATTGCTTGAATTTCATGAGAGGCTAGCAAGAAGTACCTAAATTTGATAATATAGATTATAATTTTCATTTTTTTTTATTTCACATATAGTACATGATTATGATATATATCATGGCTTGGTTTCTATTTTTTTTTTTTTATACTTTCATTTAGTTCTATTGAGAAGCAAAGGGATTTTTACTTTGCTTTGAAATAAGGAGTAAATAAGTAATTAGCACATGTAGTTAATTGTTTTGGAATGATGTGTGAAGAAGTTCTGAGGATGTATATGAAACTTGTGAGGAATTTTTTTTCTTCTCATTTTCATTATTTGTATTAAAACTTGTGCATATTGTTTAATTAGTATGGCAATAATAAAGTGTGTATTTTATTTTACAAAATTGGAGTTTGAAAAAATTATTAAAGTAACTATAATTATCATTTTACAACCATCTTGGAGTAAATTTGAATTTCATTTCTTAGAAATTATATGGTAATACTTTTATCAATGAGCTAATACCTCTTAATCATAAAGTGTGTAGCTTTTTTTAAGTAAGAATGTTATTGATGTAATGTACCCACCAATTCTTATTGGTATTGGAGGAGTTTTAGCATGCATAATTTTTGTTTTAAATGATAGAGATGACCCGTTGCCTAATCTTTGGTGTTTGTGGAACCGTTCTTGGTCTCCCATCACTATTATTTATTGCTATTGAGCAGACCCATAATCGTGAATGGATGCACCTTTGGATTGAAAGTGACTCGCAACTTGCCATTCAAGCTTCCAAATCTCATTACATTATTCTTTGGGACCTTCGTAATCGCTGGAGTAATTGTTTCGATTTGCATATGGAGCTTCTGTTTTCTCATGTTTTCAGGGAGGGTAACTCTTGTGCCGGCAAGCTAGCAGCTTGAGGGCATGACTGTTCTGATTTTTCTTGGTGGGATATTGTTCATGTCAGCTTTTTGTGGGATTTTTTTTAGGGATCGTTGTAATTTTTCGAATTTTCGCTTTTGTTAGCTTTCTTTTGTTTTTCCTGTTTGGGGTTTTAGCCCAGTCTTCCCTTCTTGTATTTCTTTTCTCCCTTTTTTAATAATATTTATGAGTGGTTGGGAGAGGTTGAGGGGCTCTAAAGGGTGCCAACATAGTTGAGATGTGTCTCTTTGATACCATTACACTCTTATTTCTGAAACAAAAACTAATGTATCCTTCAATTTAACCAATGATTAATTTTCTTCGAAAAACTTGACTTAACCAATTTTAGCGGATAGTTCCTACCAATCACATTTTTTTACATCAACAAGCCTCGAATATGAAACTTGTTTAAAAAATTTGAGTCAAATTTTGCTTGGGTCAATGAAAAGTGTGTATACTGTATTTATTTATGGTGAATAATACACTTGTGAGAGTTGCTTGATGTTTTTGCTATTATTTCCAAATCACGTCCATCTATCTCTATCCATTGAATCAGTTTGCCCAACTAACTTCAATTATTTTCCATTGTTTTCTTATAAATATTGATTAGCATTAGCTTTATGGAATCTATTAAATATGTTTTTGTCCCTTCGTAATACTCGTCATCTAATTTTATTTCTATAAGAAAATATTTTTTAAGTTTAAGTTGTTCCTCTCATTTTAATAATTGTATGTTTTTGTTTTTTCTGCTAATCAGCAAAAAAAATCAAGTCAACACTTCTCACAATTACTTTTTAAATGATATAACGCTCACGTGGCAGCTAATGGATAGAAATTCAGTCCAATCTATCCTAGGAATTCAGTACAATTTCATATTTTTTACATTCATTTTGCTTTTGGAATTATGTGTGTGTGAAGAATTGAAAATGTATAAATAACTTGTGAGGAATTGTTTTCTTCTTCGTTTGGTTCATTGTGAAAAGGTGATGAATTGTGCATATTAATTAGGGTTATGCTAATAAATGTTCACATTCAATCGGTCGATATGGATGTTTGGGATGCCGTTGTCAACGGGCGGCTTGAATTGCAATAGACATTGATGGTGTCATGCAAAATAAGCCTAAGGCTGATTGGACGGATGATGATAAGAAAAATGTTCAATACGATTTAAAAGTGAGGAACATACTCATTTTCATACTCGTCGTAAACGAGTATCACTTAGTTTTATATTGCAAGACCGCTAAAGCAATGTGGGGCGCTTCAAAACCTTCCATGAGGGTATGGAGGACGTTAAGCAATCAAAAATCACTACCCTCATTCAATAATTTAAGCTATTTCACATGAAGGATGGTAAAACCATCTCCTCCATGAAAATGAGATTCACTCACATTGTTAACAAATTACAATACCTATGAAAGAACATCTCAAACCAAAATTGTACTAATAAAGTTTTAAGATGCATGTCTAGAGAATGGCAGTCTAAAGTCACTACCATCAAAGAATTTCAAAACCTTAAAACTCTTGGAATCACCACCCTATTTGGAAAGATTAAAGAGCATGAGCATGAGATTCTAAGGTTGAAAGTTAGGGAGGAAGATAGCAAGAAAAAGGAAAAGAATTTCATTGCGTTGAAATCCACCTCCACATGCATTATTTAATAATAATTCAGAGATAAATACAAGGTTCAAGGTGTTACGCCTTCAATAATTCCAAGCATGCATAATTCATTCCCTCAAAATTCATAAACAGTCGCAATGGATTTATAAAATAAAACATCTCAACATCTCAAGGTATATCATCATACACCTCATGGTTCTCGTATAATCCAACAAAATAAAATACACAGAAATCACGACAAGGTCCTAAATCAGAGCCTAAAACTAGACTCCAAAGGAAAGCAAAAAGCGAGGAAGCGTCAAGTTATCCCCGAGTACTCACGATCACGCGTCCACAACCCTGCACGTCTACACCATCCAATAGAATGGCATAGTCGAAAACCCGAAAAAGGGTGAGAAATACTCAATATAGAATATCATGAACATATGAATAAATTCAAGGCAACAATTATCAAATATTCAACAATTCAATATCTCAAGTAATATTCTCATATAAGTAGGCATATAAATTCTCAATTCCCAAATTCAAGACATATAAAGTAGGCTTAATTGCACTTTTGACCCCCTATCTTTTCAAAAGTTGCGATTTTAGCCCTCTAACTAATTAAAATACGAAACAGCCCCCTATGTATTGGATCTTTGGCAGTTTTGGCCCCAAGGCCACTTTTGACTTAGTCTTCGCTGACGTGGCACTCACATCCCTTAAGTGAGGTGCCACGTGTAATTAGTTAAGGGGTGCCACATCAGCAAAGACTAAGTCAAAAGTGGCTTTGGCGGCCAAAACTGCCAAAGATCCAATACATAGGGGGCTATTTTGTATTTTAATTAGTTAGGGGGCCAAAATCACAACTTTTGAAAAGATAGGGGCCAAAAGTGCAATTAAGCCTATAAAATTTTCACATCTTTAGTTGTCATTAATTATCCGTAGTTGTCATTAATTATCTTCCCATAATATATTATGATGTTCCCTTTTGATTGACTCTTTTTATTATTCCACCTTAACATCTAGTTAATTCTAAAAATTAATTTATATTTTTTGAAATTAATTAAGATTAATTGAAATACTTCCTTCATAATTGCCGTCTTCGTTGGTTATTAGTAAGTGTTCTATGTCACTTCTTCTTTTTTTCTCTTTTCTATAAGATAATTGGATTAACTAATTCTTATAATAAAATTACTTAGACTAAGTTTCTTAGTATATGCCTAAGAGTCATACTACTATTCACTCATAGTATTGTTCCCTGTAGTACTATTTATCCTAATACTATTCATTTCTTAAATAATTTATGAAATCACATGTCATTGCATGACTACATTACTTGTTTATCATGGCTTCTTTTTATTTTTCTTCAAGACACATGTCCTTCTCTTCATACTTGGTAATAGCTTTTGGATTCTTCTCATGAATGTTGCGAAAAAATCATAAAATTCTTCTTAAGTTAATCCATGTCAATGTGACTAATCATTATGTACTGGCATTGTTATTTTTTATATTGTTCTTGTCAAAGAGATTTAATCGCAAGAGAAATATTTTTTAAAGCAAAAACAAAGTGAAAATGACAGACATGACATCTAAACTATGTTGACCTCCTATGATTATAATATATAATTTGTAGCAATGTAAAATTATTATTAATAAATAAAAGAAAAATGAGAATTACAAATATTGGAGTGATCGGACCAAAACCCAATAAAATTTAACCAAGGGATTTCACCTTGTCCCTTATTAAAATTTTCTCAGGAAAACCATTAGAATAAAACCTGAGTACTGGAAAAAAGTACAGAGCAACTAAACAACACAAAGGTAACATAAACGTAAATCAAAGTGCATAGGGTATTATTAAAGTAAGAACATTATGACATACAAATAAATTATATGTAACATATAATTATTTTACATATTAATGGTTACAATTTCTCGCATGTACACATTGAGTTAATGCACATCGGTTTTTCTTGTGGAAAGATACACCCAACAATTTTAACTTTTCTCCGACATTCGTAGTGATCTTTACATGAAACAGGCCCTAAAATGTCAAATAAGAAAGTACTTTGATTAAATGATTGTGAAATATGATGTCTAATATAAATAAGAAAATAATGTAAAAAATTACTTACGACCATCGAGTACCACGAGATATACAGAAAGAAAGATTATCAAAGCATAAATAAACTTGGAAATGAGATTCATTTTTTCTTCTTCTACAAGCAATCAGTAAAACATGGATTAGACATTTTATAATTAGAAGTTTATTGCTTTGTTAACATCATTTAAATACTTTTTTAACACTTAAGAGTTGATTTTTTTTATTAAATTGTAGTTATATTGTTAAATGTCTCTAAGGTAGATCAATGTATCAAGTTTGTCTGTTAACTCACTCAATTAATCAGTTAGGCATAATAAAGATCTAAAATAAATACTTTTATTCCCATCAAACATTAATTAAATTTTTAATTTTTTTAGTGTTTCGTGATAGAGAAGGGACAAAATCCCCAAAGATAAATAATAGTCATTGATCTATCCGGTAATGATGGATGAGAGGCAACGGTGGCGGAAGATGCTCCGGTATTACGACGATGGTTTTCGATATGGTGGCGATGAGTCTTTGCGGTGGAACGAAAGGTACCTACAGACATGTTAGCACTCCAAGGCTCAAGTCATTGTTGGAAAGGAGAAAGAGTGTGTAGAAAGTGTTGTGAAAAGTGAACCATACCTTGAGGGTGAAGCAATGCCACCCTTATATAGGCGCGCATTGGGAATAATCAACTCCGGATTTTGTGGCGTGTGATTTGGGACGGTTAGAGGACACGTGTAGGGTGATCCTCGCGTGGGGATGTTCTCGTATGTGGTGCGGTGCATTAAGTTGACAATATAAAATAAAAGAGTTAAGGGTTAGAAATTTCACTTTTTATCTGTTTGGAACAGAGCAAGTTACCTGGTTTGGTTGCAGAAAAGTAAACAGCTGTTAGGATTCTTTGAATCCCCCATATTTATTTTGTTGGATATTAAATAAGAATCATGTTGTGTTTAATTATCTTAAGTAGACTATACAAGTGATGAGGCCGTTGTGACATTCTAACGTAGTCGGTTATCAACATGTACCTGTTGATCGCACGATGATCCTTACGTGCAGGGTCTTTACTCTCTCGTTTGATCTAGGTTTATCCCTCCGATGGCTAATTGCACCTGCTGATCGCGCAATGTTCCTTATGTGCGGGGTCTTGCTAATTCAAAGGTAATTGAAACATAAACTTAAATTAGCATCTCTAGGTTTCCATAGGCAGTGAAGGCCAATGCTCTCGAAGGTCTTCCCATTTATGAATCTTAGGACAATCATATCACACTATCTTTCTCCCCTAAGTAGTTCTACAAACGGGCAGCCCTATCAGCGTCTACGTCATTTAGAGGTCGAGGATAATGGTCTTACTAGGTTCACTCCCCTTGGTGCTTGTTTCCCTAATTTATAACTAGTTACATCCTAGGTTCAACAAATTTTAGTCAATATTTGTAATGTAACATCCTAAGTAATTATTACTGGGGTCAACTCACTTTCGGTGTCTTTCGTCTAGTTGTTAATCACTTGCTTCCTAGACAGGTATTTATTTGTATAAGGATATAAATATCAAGATATAAGCATCCATATAGTAATAGCAATGTTAGGCCCTGTCACAACCTAAGTACCTAATCTAGGGTTGCACTCCTCCAAAATAAATTAATCCTAATAAAACTTAATAGCGAACAGAAATCAAACTAAAATAAACGACATTAATATTAAATAATTATCCAATAAAACAAATAGAGGTTAATCTTAGAACCCTACCCTATAAATATCTAGTTACACATGATAAATAGGACAAAATAAAATTATATAAAAACATACCCTAGAAAACATAGGAGAAGATATAACTCCTCCTTAGCTCTGGTTCTGAACGAGAAATTATGAATGAGGAAGGCGGTATTTGAAGGGAAAGTTTCCAGCTAACTTGGGTTAACCAGACGCCTAGTGCCTATAGCCATGCACCTGGCACATGTTCTTGCCAGGCTGAGGTGCTTAGAGCCCCTTGGCATGCGCCAGACGCTTTAGTGTATTTGTTTTGGGGCGCCTAGCGCCCCCTGTGGTGTGTCAGGTGCTTCAGTGCGTTTTTCCTGTTTTCTTCTCATGATGAGGTGTTTTCTTCATTGTAAGATGTCTTGGAACTTGGGAACAAAATTCCTCTCTCTGTAAAGTCTTTTGAGACCTCTTTAATCTTCATTCGTATCTTCCCAAGGTCCACATAAATCTTCGTATGTTTTGCTTTTCTTGATTTGCTTGATTTCTCCGTGAATTACTTCAAGAACACCCTAAGATTGCTATGTTTCGGGAAGAATAGAATTACAAACTCAAATATAGAAAACATTACAAATGTCCTGAAATCATAGACAATTGATCTAATACTCCTCTACTTTGCTGGTAAAACCTACTAAAATAGACTGAAAAACATGCTAAGAATAACGTAAGATGACTTGATAAATATGTTCTACTGTTACCCAACCCAAAACTTAAAATGCTGCTAATTCGAAAGAGCAACCCCAAACTTAGCTTCAAAACATATGTAGTCATAATAATTTCCTATCTAACTCCAAGAGAAATCAAACAGGGTGCTTTTAAGGTTCAAGACCGTGACATATTTCGTCACTATGTAACAAGAAAAAAATTTGTCTGGAGGCTTAAAGTGGTTTCAAAAAGGATAATAAGAATGTAAAAGGGTAGCTTAAAAGGCTCAAGGTACCAAAGAAAAATACCTCGTATGTATTATAATCTAACCGATCGTCCGTAAAGAAAGACCGCAAATTTGAGCAAAACTAGCATTCATATGGAACACTCATGATGAAAAGTATTTATGTATCTAAACAACCTAGAATGGATATGGAAAAATTTAACTCTAAATCTCACCGGTTATGTTGTTCAGAAAAGAGATGGTGATCCTATAAGTGCCTTCAGTAGTAAGCACCATAAAGTATCGTGCTCTTGAATGTAAGGGTAAACTAGCCTCCACCGTAAATGCTTTGAAATGATTTCCTAAAACTAAAACAAAATTAAGCATAAAAGGAAAGGCTATAAATGTAAATGCAAAGAATAAAATTTTATAAGATAAACTTGAGGATTAGTAACAAATTTAAGAAATGAAATTGATCAGTCAAGAAATCTCAGCTTAGCAGAAAATAAAAATGCAGGAAAAATAAACTAATGGGATGCCTCCAATTGTTTAACGTCTTAGTTCCTACGGTCAATATGTTGCCTCCTATTCAACGTTTCTTTTGAGTAATTAACTTGAAGAAATAGGTTGCCTCCCATTTAGCGCATGTTTTACGTCTCGAGCCTGACGAATATGTCTGCTTAAATGCACTTGAACCCATTTGGATCAGGTTCCTCATATCTGGTGCTCAATCCCTCTATATAATCGCGCAAATGTATAATTTCCATTGTTGAGACTTTTGCATACCACCTAGTGTGATCCCAGACCTCAACTCGATCATTCTTGCGGATGCGGAATATGGTAAAAGGACCATACCACCCTTTGTTAGCTTGAGTCGGTGGATATAAGATTTCATGTGCCTTGATCATGACATCTTCTCTTCTTCTGAAGGTCTTGTTGCCTTGAGTTCTTGTCGACACTTCATCCGCGAACCTCACATGTGCTATTATCTACTCTTGTGGTTCTTTATTCACTCCTCTAGTTAGTCTTCCTCTCATTGTTTTTCTTTCAATTTGCTTAGTTCTTATGATTGCTATCCCCTTCCTGAAAAAGTCTTTAATTGGTTTCTCTGCAATGTCCAGACTTTCATAAATTTGATAGAAAAATATTGTTACGCAACAAGACTTCAATTTAAAAATGGGGAATGTGACCTATTTTGAACGGTTTTTAAAGTTTATTACTAATTAAAACTAATATGTCGATTTGAACGTATTAACACTTAGACCAGACTGACTCTATAAATCTAGATGTAATGCTAACTCAATCTAAACTAATCATGTTAATCCTATTACTAATTATGACTCTATGACTAACGGTACTAGATGCTAATCCTAATCCTAAATGTAAAATTAAATGGACCGACTATTATAACCTAATTTAAACTAGACTCGACCTAATGTAGGTATTATAAAAACCATTATTTTTACTACGACTCTCTAAATTGAAAAGTAATTAATTATAACCTAAACTATGACTCTAAGAAAAATAAAATGGGCTAGTTCCTAAATGAAAAGAACAAAAAAGAAAAATGGTTAGAACTAAATGCAAAACAGAAAAATAAAATATGTCAGTAATAATAAACTAAAAATAAAATGACTCAACTAGTACTAAATATTTTTAGTACTTTAAATTTTTTTGGTATTTTTTAATTTTTGAAAACATAAAAATAAAATAAGAAAAAATAAATGACTGAAAAATAAATGACAGAAAAGTAAAAGATAGAAATAAGTAATTTGAATTGGTTAGTCGAAAATATCAACAATCCCCGACAACGGCGCCAAAAACTTGATGGTCAGATTAGGCATGTGTACCAAATTGGTTACTAGATAATAAAGTGATAAGAAGAGTATTGTAGCGATTGTCGTTTCGTCCAAACAACTCGCATTACTAATTTTTAGTTGACGATATAAAATAAAAGAGTTAAGGGTTAGAATTTTTATCTATTTGCAACAGAGCAAGTTACCTGGTTTGGTTGCAAAAAAGTAAGCAGCATAAACTTTATATTAGCTTTCCATAATTTCCCAAGGCAATGAAGGCCAAGGTTTCTGTAGGTCTACCCATCTATGAATCTTAGGACACTCATAGCATACTCTCTCTCTCTCTCTCTCTCTCTCTCTCTCTCTCTCTTTCTCACACACACACACACACACACACACACACACACTTAGTAGTTCTACAAACGGACAACCCTATCTCGTCTACTTTACTAAGGGTTTAAGAGAATGGTTTTATTAGGCTACGACTTATTTCCTTGAAGTAGGTACTTGATTCCTTAATCCCTAACTAGTTACCTCCTAGGTTCAGTAGATTTTACTCAATATTAGTAATGTTACCTCCTAAGTAATTACTACTAGGGTCAACTAGATTTTGGTATCTTTCGCTAATCACTAACTAATTACTTCCTAAATAGATAGATATTAGTAGCAAGATATAATATCAACATATAAGAATCAGGATAGTAATATCAATATTAGGACATGTCACAACCTAAGTATCTAATCTAGGGTTGAACCTACTACAAAAATAAACTAAAGAATTTCCTAATATAAAACTTAATAGCGAACAAAAGATAAATAAAATAAAAACGACATTGTATTAGATAAATATCCAAGAAAAATAAATAGAGGTTCATCTTAGAACTCTAACCTAAAAGGAATTAGTTTCACATGGTAACTAAAAACATACCCTAAAAAATCAATGAGAAGATAGAAACTCTCCTAAAACTTCAAAGTTACCTTCCTCTTGAACTGCCACATTTATGCACGAGAAATTCTGAATTAGGAAGGCTAGTATTTATAGTGAGTGTTTCTAACTGGGTTTGGGCTAAAAACTTGGGCTTTACCACAAAAAAAGCATAAAATTACGCTTGCGCCCCTGGCATTTAAAAGGCCCAAGGCGCATAGGACATTCCCAAGGGGCATGAGAGTGCACCTTGGGATATTCCCAAGGTGCATCCATTGTGCCCAAGGTGCATGGTATTTCTTCTTTGGACTAGTTTCTCTAATTATCCGTCGTTTTAGATCTTCGTCTTCAAATAACTTGCCTCGGAATTCGGAAACATAATTCCTCCCACTGTAAATTATCTTGAGGCCTCTTGAATCTTCATTCTTGGTTTTCCCAAAGTCTTCACAAATCTTCGGATGTTCTTAGTTTGCATATTTACATGATTTCTTCGTGAATTACTTCAAAAAACCCCTAAAATTGTTATGTTTCGGGAAAACTAGAATTACAGACTCAAATATAGAAAATATTACAAAAGTCCCGAAATCATAGGCAATGGTGCTAATACTCCCCCTTTTTGTTGCTAAAAACTACTGAAATTGACTAAAAAAACATGCTAAGAATAACGTAAAATGACCTGTCATCAACCCCATCAGACTTGTAAGACCTTCAGACTTCAGAAGAACCTGAGGCACCCAGACTCCACGTCATATTTGTACTCTTATATAGATGTCTCTATCAAAGATCTGAGTACAGTTTTGTCTTCTTCTAACCACGTGTAGAAACAGACAAGGAACTTCAAGGACAATAAGAATGAATGGATACTGCGAGTTTCAGCAAAGAATTTTCAAATGACTATTATCCATATCAAGAAATGGCTCAACGTCCTTGATTTGAAGCTTCTTAATGACTCATAAAGTGTTGGCACTCTTCTCAAATGTATCTCAAATTCCTTCCTATAAAAGGAGTTAAAGACCTGAAGAAGACCAAAGAGGCTCTACTATTTTTACTATGTTATTACTCTGTCAAATCAAATAGCACGAAACATTTAGGAATTATCTTTTCAACATTTGTATCTTAGAAATCCTAAAATCATAAGAGTCTATTCAAATATTGTTTAGTTTACACAAACAATTGTTTATCCAGTGTAAGAACAATTTTTTTTTTATCTTTGTAAATAAATGGAAGTATCTTGCCTGCAAAGCATGAGCACCAGAAGTCTCTTTCACTAGTGATTGAGAAATATAAGTCTCTTGGAGTTGTCCTTGAGCATTGGAAGTATCTTGTCTGCGTGCTTGAGAAATAGAAGTCTTTTGGAGTTGTCTTGAGCAGTGGAAGTCTCTTGGTAGTCACCTTGAGCATTAGAAATCTCTTGCAAGTGTGCTTGAGCATTTGGAAGTGTCTTGGAAGAGTCCTTAAGCAATTGTAATTAGTAGTAATTATATTGAAATCTCTTGGAAGTGCAAGGGGAATGGACTACTCCTATGTTGTGGGAGGAACCAGTATAAGTTGCTTGCGTCTTCTCTTTCTCTTTTTTTTTTCTATCTTTTATCTTTGTGTTCTATTATTCTGGAGCACTCAGACTTTGTGCCAGTTTATGAATTCATCAGAATCTGACCAGTTACAACATTGAGAAAAAGAAATCAGAAAAAACCCAGACCAATTCAACCCCCCTCCTTGTGATTTTCTCACCCATACAGGGGTGCATGAGGCAGCCCCTGTTGTGCGAATTCTTGCATTTTTGTCCCATTTTCAATCGTGCTTTCGTTTGGAAACTCGTAGGAACTTGAAATGAAATTTTTTCAGTTTGTATTGTCTTCAAGAACCTTCTTAGATCCATTGAACTTCAACCTTCATATTTTTGATCCTTCACGTGATGTCTTGATTTGTCGATTTACATTATTTCTCACTAAAAAACAATTAAAACACATGGAGTTGCATGATTTAGGATAAAAGTGAATTGCAAAGACTCGAGTAAAAACAATACAATATATTCCTCAAACCATTGACATCTCCTCTAACTCTCATCTTATTTGCCTTCAAATTGAAAGTAAATTACTAAAAGCATAGCCAAAAATATCATATGATAATCTGTCATCATGTCTCTCGAGGAATCCCCAATTCCTTTGAAATTGAGCAAACAAAGAAGAAGAATGGTCTTGTCTCTGATGGACAGGCTTACCGCAAGGCAGATTTTTAACAGCATAATGCTCTTTAAGAAATAGGTTTTAACTAAAATCTTATACGATATTTACACCTCATATAAGATACTTTAGAAATTTAGGGTGTGTAGGTGGTTGGTGCGACATTGGAGGTGGTTGTTGTTATGGTTGCAGTCATCGTGGTTGACTCTATTGTCATAAAGAGTCAAAAAACTAGTCTCTAAATTTTCAATCCATGTCTTGTTCATGACAATCTTCAGAGTGAAGTCGATGTCTCTGGCCTCTTTATGCACTCTAACCTTTTCACACAAGGCATTGATCACAGATAGTGCCCTAGTGTGAACTTCATTTTTGGATCACTACTATCCATTTTAACCACACTTTTGGAAATTATATCATACAAATTGATTTCCTTTTCATTGATAAAATTATGAATTGCCACTACCTAAATTATCTTAAACTATAATGCATTTGATAAGTTTTCCATATTTTGGACAAAGAAATCAGACGTTACATGTGGAATAGTATACATGTAAACCTATTGAAATTTTGTTGGAAAATAGCAAGGTGTTTATGACAATTTTTTCCTTCTAGCTCTGCTGTTTTCAAAAATTTATTTTCTTCTTAGTAGTTAGTAGTGCACAAAACTTATTTTCTTCCAAGTCTGTTGTGTCTCATTAAGTAGTCGGTTGATGGTGGTGGGAGAAAAATATATCCTTTAAATTCTCATAAAGATTTGGACCAGAAAACATTTGCATAACCCTCTAGTTCAATTTTCTTATTTGCCACCTTCATCATTTCATTTAAACTATCTGAAACCCTTATATTCAGCTCATGAGTGATTTTAGGACATTCGAACTCACCAAATTCAAAGGCCCTCTGATTGTTAAAATTGAAGCTATAAATGTATCCATACTGTTAGAACCAAGTTGGTCACAAGAACAGTGACCTTTGATTATGTTTTCATGATAACAAAGAATATAATAGAATAACAATTTATTTATTACTTTGTGTTTGATGATTAGAACGTTAAGTAATAGACAAAACATGTTATATAACTTGATTTGGGGAACTGCTGCAATAACTTGACTAAGAAGATGATGAAGATGAACATGATGAAGTGTATATAACTTGATTGTTGGGAAGATGTTGCTGCACTTGAAACCTGAAAAGTTTAATGGTTATACATGTAAAACACAAAGCGCATGGGGTTGCCACACTAATCTTTAGTTTTGATTCGCCCCCACCACTAATTGTATATTGGATGCAAAAGGAATGACAAGCGAATCCCCTTCAGGATACTATGAGTTCCTTGATGTGTATTGCACAACCACACCAAGTGTATCTCCCAACATTATTTTACAGATTTATGGTTCCAGCAATTCAATCATGCATTAGAAAATTTATGGATGATTTAGAGTAAGATAATGAGGGAGAATTATGTTGTTAATGTAACAAAATTCCTATTCTTTTTGTGTCCAATATAATGCTCAAATGTCAAGCATTTATAGTGAATATTTGATGGCAAGTCATCTTACGTTATTCTTATTATGTTTTTCAGTAGGTTTTAGCATTAAAAAGGAGGAGTATTAGAGCTATTGCCTATGATTTTGGTACTTTTGTAATGTTTTCTATATTTGAGTCTATAATTGTAGTTTTCTCGAAACATAGCAATTTTAGGGGGGTTTTGAAGTAATTCACGAAGAAATCATGCAAATCGGCAAATCAAGAACATCTGAAAAATTGTGACGACTTAGGAAAACCAAGAATGAAGATTTAGGAGGTCTCAACAGACTTAGAAATGGGAGGAATTCTATTCCCAAAGTTCTGAGGCAAGTTATTTGAAGGCAAAGACCTAAAACGACGGAAAATCGGATAATTGGGCCCAGGAAACAAACACCATGCGCCAAAGGCATGGAAAAATGCCTAGTGCATGGATTTCACATACCATGCGCCTATGGCATTTACCATGCGCCCAGTGCATGCAAAAATGTGGGGCACAATTGTCTTTTCCTGCTTCTGTGTTGGTTAATACCCACACTTTTAGCCCTAACCCAAGTAGAAACTCTCACTATAAATAATAGCCTTCCTTATTCAGAATTTCTCGTTCAGAACTGTGGCAGTTCAAGAGGAAGGCAACTTTGGAGCTTTGGGAGAGTTTCTATCTTCTCCTTGATTTGCTAGGGTATGTTTTTATCTTTAGTAATTTGTTTTTAGTTACCATGTGTAACTAAACCTTTTTAGGTTAGAGTTCTAAGATAAACCTCTTTTTATTTTTGTTGGATATTTATTTAATATAATGTCGTTTATTTTATTTATTTTTTGTTTGCTATTAAGTTCCTGATTTAATTATTTATTTCAAAGGAGCGTAACCCTAGATTAGTTACTTAGGTTGTGATAGGGCCTGCCATTGTTATTATATATCTTGGAAGTAAGTAGTTATCAACTAGCGAAAGATATCGAAAGAGAGTTGACCCTAGTAGTAACTACTTAGGAGGTGACATTACTAAGACTGAGTAGTAACTCTGCTGAACCTAGGAAAACAAGCGTCTCGGGGGAATAAACCTTTATTGAACCATTCTCTTGAAACCCTCAGTAAGGTAGACAAGATAGGGATTCCCGTTTTTAGAACTATTAAGAGCGTAGAGATGGTGTGCTATGAGTGTCCTAAGATTCATAGATGGGCTGAACTAATGGAACTTTGTCCTTCATTGCCTTGGGAAAAATTTGAATGCCAATTTAAGTTTATGTTTCAATTACCTTTGAATTAGAAAGACACGTAAGGATCATTGTGCGGTCAGCAGGTGCAGTTAGCCATCAGAGGGATATACCAAATAGGTTAGCAATGACCTCATCACTTGTATAGTCTACCTATGATAACTAAATGCGACACTAATGTTACTTATTATGCAATAATATAAACAGGGGGGAATCCTAACCGCTGCTTACTTTTCTGCAACCAAAACAGGTAAACTTGCTGTGTTGCAAACAGATAAAAATTGCAACATTTCTTACTCTTATCTTTTATATCGTCAAACTTACAAAAATAAGTAACGCGAGTTGTTTGGACGAAATGGCAATCCATGTGGATACGATACTCTACTTATCAATTTATTACTTGGTAAACGATTTTGTACACTTGCCATATCCGACCATCAAGTTTTTGGCGCCGTTGTCGGGGATTGTTGTTGTTTTCAACTAAGCAATTTAAATTACTTATTTTTCTGTCATTTAAATCTCTACAATTTATTTATTTTTTTTTAAAAAAAAAAGGGTATTGTAATCATAATAGAAAGAAGGACATTGATCTTCATTATCAAAATAAAATCTCGAATGTAGAAACTAAACTAAATAACATTCGAGAGCTCTTCAATGCTAATAGAAATATATGTCATACTAGAATGGCTATTGAATTAAGAAGCAAAATGATGTTGGCTCCCTTAGAGGTTAAGAAGAAGAGAATATAGGAAAAGCAAAACACAGTTCAGTTGGAGGAACCACTTAAAGAGAAAGATCCTGATGTAGGAACGAGTCGAAAAGAAACAAGGGCCGAAGAAGACAACCCAAATGATCCCCCAAGCCGAATTAAACTGCCTTACCCTCACATTAGAAAAAAAAACCTCATAATAAGGAAGAAGATGAAGAATTTCAGGGATTCATTGAATTGCTGAAGAATTTACAAGTAAAGAACTCCTTTGCTGAAGCATTGAATAAAACGGCTATCTACGCAAAGTTTATGAAAGAGGTCCTGTTAAGAAAGAAGGGGTTACAAAAGGAAAGATCAGCAGTACTAACCAAAAGTTGTAATGCAATATTTCAAGGGTGGTTACCTCAAACGAACAAGGACCTAGGAAGTTTCAATTCTATTGGGAAGCTGTCTATAAAAGAAGCTCGGTGTGGTCTAGGAGAAGGCATAAATTCGGCTCCAACATGGTTAATAGGAAAGCTTGAAAGTATTCTAACACAACCATCAACTGTCAATCTAACACTTGCCAAAGGATTAATCAAAAATTCAGATGGGGTGGTGTACCACGTAATGGTGTAAGAGGAAAGGCCTTCATCAAAATTTGTGACATAAGAGACTCAAAACAAGACTCACTTGCTGAAAGAGTCTCAATATCACTTGGGGAGGACAAGCACATATTCCATAAAAGCAAAGATTGGAGCACAAGAACACTTAATTCTCCTTACAAAGTTCAAGGAATTCCTTACGAACAAGAGAAAGAGGAAGGATGATGTGTTCTTTATTTTATACAAGCCACTCTAAAAGAATCGAGGCGTCGAGCTAATAAACGTTAAATGAAGCGTTGTATAGGAGGTAACCCATGGGAACCATCGGGCTCGAGACGTAAAAGAGGCGCTGAATAGGAGACAACCTATTGACCGTCAGGACTCAGAGGTTAAACAAGCACTGAATGGGAGGCAACCCATTATTTTTATTTTTCTGCATTTTCTTTTTTCTAAGCTGAGATGATCTAACTAATAAATTTCTTTTCTTTTTCTGTTGCTTATTTTTCAAGTATTATCTAATAAAAAATTTATTTCTTTTGCATTTACATTTACAACCTTTCCTTTTATGCTTAATTTTTTTTTAGTCTTAATAATCAAGAGCCAAAAAATAGGTCTCTTAAAAACAAAGTATGTTTCTGTCAAAAATAAAAATACAAATAATTCTACTCTTTTACTCATCTTGTTGGAATCAAGGAAGGAAGGATGACATTGCATTAATATTTAGAAGAAATCTTAAGGTTAGTGAACTAATTCTAAGTTCTTTTATTAGCCTACTTTCCCAAAATATATCCACCCTTAACCTAAGCCAAGTTATAACCCTCAAAGTCCACTAAGTATGTGAATAAGTTTAACTTGACTGTCTGTTTAGAATTTTTTTCAAATTTATAGCAAGGTACATTCATGTGACGACTGGAGTGGGCAAATTCCGTGACCAACCCTACTAGATTTAGGAGATACATAAGTGTGTCATAAAAAAGAGTGTGGCTGAGAATATATGTTACTTTCACCAAGCTGGACCCTCTTGAATGTACTGTGGTAAGTTAGTTGATGCTCTACTATAAATATGATGAATGATTCCTAAGCACAACTCCTAGAAAGGTATGTTTTTTCACATCGACTAGGAATGGAGGAAACAAAGGATATATAAGAGAGGGAACCGATAAACCCATGGCTTTAAGGTTTTGGGTAAGAGTGTGGTGTTTAAGTCTCTTATGGTCCTGGACGTTTTGCCCATTGCCGCTCCCGGGGCTCCTCGGACTCCCCATCAAAAATGTAGGGTGCAACTGTCTTTTCCTACTTCTGTGTTTGGTAAAGCCCGCGCTTTTAGTCCTAACCCAGGTAGAAACTCTCACTATAAATACTAGCATTCCTTATTCATAATTTCTCGTTCAGAACTGTGGCAGTTCAAGAGGAAGACAACTTTGGAGCTTCGGGAGAGTTTCTATCTTCTCCTTGATTTTCTAGGGTATGTGTTGGGTATTTGTAATGGCTGCATTGTTGCTAAAACAAATATCCTTGTATGTGTTGTTGGAACCAATGTTCCAACATCTTGTTAGACATCTCTGTAAGATGTTGAATAGGATGTTTCAACATCCAGGCGCGGTTCAGTGTGCCTGGGTTCATGCATATTTGTACGCGCGCCCTTTATTGTTTAAGGAAACAATATTTCCTTATCTTATTGACCAAGCAACGCACATATCATTTTTGAATCAGCTGTGGAATATTCCTAAAGTAGTATTTATATTTTAGGAAATATTTGTTATTGTTTTGGACGATCCTAAAGATGTTCCGACATTTTAGGACTTTCCATATTTGTTTCTGATTTCTGTTTTGCAGATTAGTTGAACCGATCTGCTTTGTTCTGAAGCCCAACTAATTATTTGGCCCAAACTGATTTAGTATATAAACAAGACTTCAAGACCTAATTGATCATTCAAGCCGTCATTCTAAAAAGTTTAGATTTTTAGGGTGTTGAGTCTACATGTGCTATACTCTTGTATCATGTTGATGCAAGTTTACAACCTTTATTGTGAGCCTTTCTTATATCGTTTGTGATACTTGTTAAGGACTGTGTGTTGAGTTTGGTAGTCTTGTGTACTACACCGAAGTTGTGAAACAAGGTGCTAGTTGTTTGTTTGAAGGTAACTTCATCTTTGTGTTTGTGTTTAGGTCTGATAGGTCACAAGGGTTGTGACTGACCATAGGATAGTGAGATGGGATCTCAGATCTAGGAGTTTCGAGGTTGAAGTCTAGACGGGTAGGTCCTAGGTCATAAAGTGTAAACGAGTACTTTGCTGAGAGCTTTTGAATAAGGACTACACTAGTCAATTTCCTTCTTGGCTTGGTAGCCCTCAGAGTAGGTGTGTTTGTTACCGAACTGTGTTCTTTACTTTCTTGTCGTTCATTTTCTTGTTTTTATTTCTGCTTATATCGTGATGTTGGAACATTGAACATAACATTATAAATGTTGAAACATCTTACAGAACATATTAAAACAAGTGCGCTAGAATTTCAGTATGTTTTGATCTTTAGTAATTTGTTTTTAGTTATCATGTGTAACTAAATACTTTTAGGTTATTTTTGTTGGATATTGATGACAGGTCATCTTAGATTATTCTTAGCATGTTTTTCTGTTATTTTCAGTAGGGTTTAGCAAAAAAAAGGAGGAGTATTAGAGCAATTGCCTATGATTTCGGAACTTTTGTAATAATTTCTATATTTGAGTATGTAATTCTAGTTTTCCGTAAACATAGCAGTTTTAGGGGGTTTTTGAAGTAATTTGTCTTTAGTAATTTGTTTTTAGTTACCATGTGTGACTAAATCATTTTAGGTTAGAGTTCTAAAATAACCTTTGTTTATTTTTGTAGGATATTTATTTAATATAATGACGTTTATTTTATTTATTTTTTGTTCTGTATTAAGCTCCTGATTTAATTATTTATTTTAAAGGAGCGTAACCCTAGATTAAGTACTTAGGTTTTGACAGGGCCTAACATTGTTATTACTATCTTGCTGCTTATATCTTGATATTTATAGCATTATACTAGTAATTATCTGTCTAGGAAGTAAGTAGTTATTAACTAGCGAAAGATACCGAATGAGAGTTGACCCTAGTAGTAAGTACTTAGGAGGTGACATTACTAAGACTGAGTAGTAACTCTGCTGAACCTAGGATGTAACTGTTAGTAATTAGGGAAACAAACGTCTTCGGGAAATAAACTTTTATTGAACCACTTTCTTGAAACCCTTAGTAAGGTAGACGAGATATGGTTGCTCGTTTGTGGAACTACTAAGAGCATAGAGAGGGTGTTCCATGAGTGTCCTAAGATTCATATATGGGCTGAACTAATGGAACCTTGGCCTTGGGAAAAAATGGAATGCCAATTTATGTTTCAATTACCTTTGAATTAGCAAGACTCCGCACGTAAGGATCACCGTGCGACCAGCAGGTTCAGTTAGCCATCAGATGGATAGACCAATTGGGTTATAAATGTCCTATCGACCTCATCACTTGTATAGTCTACCTAAGATAAATAAACGCGACATTACTGTTACTTAATATCCAACAATATAAACAGGGGGATTCGAAGAATCCTAATTGTTGCTTACTTTTTTGCAACCATAACAGGTAAACATGATTTGTTGCAAACAGATAAAAATTGCAACGTTTCTAACTGTTATCTTTTATATCGTCAAACTTACAAAAATAAGTAACGCGGATTGTTTGGACGAAACAACAATCCTTGTAGATACAATATTCTACTTATCACTTTACTACTTAGTAAACGATTTGGTACACTTTCCATATCCGACCGTCAATTATATGACCCTTCACATGAGAGAAAACACCTCTTTGACTTGAATCAATGTTATGGTTCATTAAACACCCATTTGCTAAAGGTTATGATCATATACACTTGAATCAATGCTATATTCATTAAGCACCAATTTGCCAAAGGTTATAATCATATACACTTGAATCAATGTTATGGTTCATTAAGCACCCCTTTGCCAAATGTTATAATGTATATGAATGATTCTCATAAAGAGTTACAACTCTTGTTGAAGAGTTACAACTTTTGGTTCTCAAATAATTCCATTATTTTATAAATTACCAACAAAACATTCAAAGGCACATAATCTAGAAAGAGAAATCAACAACTCGAACAATAATACATTGTCTAGTAACTGAAATGCATCATCTTATAAATAATGCATTAGTACCAAGGACTATTAAAAACCATATAGTCAACAAATTTATATGAAAGCTTACTCATTTAGAAGATGAGCTCTGTATTGGATCTTCTAGTCACATTTTTTGTCATATGGTCATCACTTAATTTCAAATCATTTGAAATAAGTTTACCATTCGGTCGAAGAAATGTCCTTGAACGATTAAAGTTATATTCCATCCAAAGCATCAATTTCAAAAGCTAGGAAGATTTTGTAGATAATCACATGACAGGGTTTTCAACACAAAAGTTAGTTTTATGTAAAAGATAGTGTTAGTGAGATTCACGTTATAGCTCTTCTAAATTCACGTTGAATATACACACGGTAGAGATTCCCACATAAATGGATCCAAAAGATAGTGTTAGTGAGATTAATTAGTTATAAGTGTTCATAGGAACATTAAATAAAGTGGTTATAACATTCATAACTTTGAAGGTAAACATTAGATAGTTTTTGCTATTGTATTTGAAGGTAAACATAACTATTTAGTAAATGCTTATCTTTATTTATTAATTTTATTAGGTCTGTAGCAACTTAATCTAATAATTTTCCTCTAAAATGCTGCATTAGGTTAGCAGCAATTTAACCTAACAATTTCCATCTAAAATGCAGCAATCCCTAATATTTCTCCTAACTGATGAGCTTTTCATTCCTATCATGTTGTGTCACCGTTTGTATATATCTATTGTTTATGTAGACTTTTTTTTAACAAGTTGTTGTACACTTATTTAATACGTTTACAAACAGAATACCGTTAATCCCTTATATTTATAAATCTTATATCCGTCAAACTATACTTAACCCTAATTCTAATCTAAAGATTACCCTCCTTTCTCCACGCAATTAATCTAAAAAAATCTTTATTGAAAAAAGCTTTTGAAGGGACTCAAACCCGAGCCTTAATGGCTTCTTCTCAACATTTTTACCACTAAGCCACCGACAATTTTCTTGATTTCATTTTGCTTCCCTTAATTGATATCCAATATCAAATGCCCTGTTTTTTTTAAGGAGTATTTTAATTTCAATTATGGGTCAAATCTATAATGTGATATACTTTATTCTTATTATTATATATTATAGTTGATATGACCCGTGCGATGCACGGGTGGTCTGGTATATGCATTAAAGTAAAGACGGGAATCAAACCAAGTTCAAAGAAAACTTTAAAGGCTAAAATATGGTTTTAGTCCCTGCAAATATGTCTCGTTTTGGTTTTAGTCCCAGTAAAAAAAATTTTGTTTTTGGTCCCTGCAAAATTTTTTGTTTTTTAAAATAGTCCCTCCAAGGACTATTTTCAGAAACAAAATTTTATGCAGGGACTTGTTTAAAAAACAAAATATTTTGCAGGGACTTGTTTAAGAAACAAATCATTTTGCAGGGACCAAAAACTACAAAATGGGTCCAGTCATCATGTGTCACGTATGCAAATCATCACAAAAATGGGGTCAGGGACAATTTTAAAAAACAAAAAATTTTGCAGGGACCAAAAACAAATTTTTTATTTTACAGGGACCAAAACTTAAACGGATCATATTTGCAGGGACGAGTGCAATATTTAAGCCAACTTTAAATCTAGTCAATATTAATGCAGTTTCTCTAGACATAGTCGAACAAAATAAACACGAATATAAAAGAGATAGGGCTTAAGAAAACCAAACAATATTCTTTAAAAAAAAAAACCAAAATATTAATTTTCTATGCCACATAGAGTTTAACACCACAAAAAATAAGCATAATACTACAAAGTTAAATTTCTATGCGTAAATTTCTACACCACACACCCTAACACCACGAAGGTTAATTAGACATTTACAAGTAGCCTTTTTTTTTCAATGGAAAGTGGGCAATACAACTTAATTACCAATTATTTAAACAACTATAGTGTTAACAAAAGAAATTAAATTAACACTCCAATATTCAAGCATCCTTCAAATGGAAGGGATTTTGCTCATTTTACTTCAAAAATTGCTCTTTAACACCTCAAAAATATCAAAATACCCGTATCAGTAGTCAACCATTGTTTGCGACCAACAACACCTCAAAAATATCAAAATACCCATATCAGGAGCAGTGAAATAAAAAAATAAAAAAAAAAATCCAACGGCACTTAAATGCTGTTGGAGTCTCTTCACATAAATAAACCTCCAAACAACATGCAAATCCTAGAGGCTCTCATAATGGGTAGGAATTCCTTTAATGAAAACTAAATCTTTGACCCGTGCAGTTAAGTTTTTATTTGGACCAATTATTGAAGCATTTTAGAGTTTGCAAAATGATTTTAATTGCTATGTGTGCTGGATGTTTGAGATTTTGTTTTGCATGTCAAAATTTGTGATGGTTTGCTTTCTGGCTACGGCTTAGGTCCTTCTACCTACTATGTGTACATTCTCTAATTGTATCTTTAATTTTACAGGTTATAGGTTGCACAAAATAAAAATGATCAAAATTCAAAGGTATAAGGTTATAGGTCACAGTATTCTTACCTATAACAAAGCATAGTCAGCAAAGTTTTATTTTGCTTTATATATAGTAGATCATGCAATTTTCATTTCCAACAAGCCAATTTTATTTGTATTCTTTGCAGGAGTTAGATTTAATAGTATCATGATTGTAATTTTGCCACCGTCTTACCTTTTACTAAACTTTTTCAGCATTTAGTGTAGATCCATAATTTTTTGGCTCTTGATTTTTGACCATATCATCACTAGACTGACCTAGGGTCTTTTTAGATCTAGGGTTTTCTAGACTCACAGTTTCAGACACAGTTTTTCCAAATGTTTTAACACTACCCACAACATTAGAAATAACAGAATTTTTATCAGAAGTAACAACAACATGTTTAACATTAGGGTTTCTCAGGAGTTAAACATACAAACTGGTCATACTTTGTGGTTTCTGGACAACAACAGAGGGTTCAACAGTTCTAACATTATCTGTGGGCAACTGAACCAACGCAGAGGGATTAGTGGTTTCACCTACATTCAAAGGCTTGACCATTTTCACGGCAGGTGTCTTGGGAAGTACCTCGATGCATTAACTCAATTTGTAAGTGCATGCCAATGTAACTATCAACATGCAAAATAATTATATGTTACATATAATTTATTTGTATGCCATAATGTTCCTACTTTAATAATATTATATGCACTTTGATTTATGTTTATGTTACCTTTGTGTTGTTTAGTTCCTTTGGACTTTTTTCCTGTAATCAGGTTTTATCCCAATGGGATTTTCTGAGAAAATTTTAATAAGGGACATGCTGAAATCACTTGGTTAACTTGTATTGGATTTTGGTATAGTCCACCCAATATTTGTAATTCTTATTTTCCTGTGATTTGTTAATAATAATTTTATAGTGCTGCAAGTTATATCATAATCATGGGAGGCCAACATAGTATAGATGACATGTTTGCCACTTGCACATTGTTTTTTCTTTAATAAATGTTTCGCCAGCCTTTAAATCTCTTTGACAAGAACAAAATAAAAATTATCAATGTTACATAATTATTAGTCACTTGAATAAATAATGGCAATATATGATTATTTATATTTATTATTTATTCTTTTGTAATAAAATATTTATTATTTATTCTACTTTTAAATTTAGCATATAAAATTGTTGAGCGATATAAAATTAATAAATATTTGTATGTGATAAAAGAATCAAAGAATAATGTAAAATAGGTAAATCCACATTTTTGAAAATAAAGTTGTGTTCTGGTCCGGACAAAGTCCCAACCTATGATACGTTGGAAATGACCCTTTACAGAAGTCTCAAAGGGACCATCGCGGACCTCACTTAGGATCACACTAGAATAATGATATTTGGATGAAACATGTACCATCTAGTTCAGATCTAATACCATATCCTCACAATCTACTCACAATTGTCGCTCGAGGACTACAAGTGTCCCTTGAGGATAGCTGATCGGGTAAAGGTTCATGGACCTAAAACTAAACCTACATTTTAAATACTAACTCATTGTCTATGAGTAAAACTAGACCATTGACCCGTGTTAACGCCCGGGTCATATAAGAGAACAAATACAGCGGAAATAAGAAAGTAAAAACTTTACTTGAATCGAAAAAATAGTATGATTCAATTCATAAAATTAATTGCCGCAAATGTTTTTAATGTACAATATTAAACAATTTCCATGACATCAACCCTGTTACGGTAACATGACATATAAATTTGATGGCATAATTTATTGACGAAAAGAAAATCCAACGTCTGTCGAAATAGAAAAAGTACTGATATGAAATAAAAACAATACTACAAAACAAAGTGCTACACGTTACGGAAAACTTCTCTGTAGACCACATTAGATGTCACATCAGTATCTTGACCGTCTTCATCATTGATCAGTATCTTTAAACCAT
>Ga0228710_1002031_pt1 | contig 31388 bp, 21 predicted proteins | sample MedpolnodulmetaG_FD_177995 | JGI IMG/M metagenome (GOLD analysis project Ga0228710, IMG submission 177995) | Root nodule microbial communities from Medicago polymorpha collected in Santa Monica, California, United States - pink nodules | ecosystem: Host-associated > Plants > Roots > Nodule...
GGACCAAAAATTATAAAGGGATCTCCCAAAAAATTATTATCTTATTATTTTATCGAGTTTTTCAATTTTTTACATTGGCTCAAGTCGGGACCGGACAAATTTATTATTTTAGAGAGTTTATTAATTTGCCGAGTATTAATTTAAAGAGTTTCTACTGTATTTGCTCTATATGGCCAGATATTTCAAGAGAATGCAATGCAAGCATGCAATTCAAACACAGTGCGTTAAGTAATTGAGGGAAATAGATTCTCAACAGTAACTGCGCTACAAATTTACTGATCTCAACCATCCAATTTAAATCAATGGTTGAGATAATTTAAAATTGCTTTAGTGAATGTGTAATCAAAGTCGCCCGATCATAAACCGATTGCAGAGATTGATTGTTACAAGTAACTGCGTGGTATCCCTCAACAAAAAAAAGTAACTGCTTGGTATTATTACTGCAGGGAATCCAGGTCTGTAGTTGAGGTGCAATTAATCGTTGGGTATGGATCACCAAGCTGCAAGTTTGTGCGCAAGCTACCCATGAAACATACTATGTGCACGTCAAATTCTAGAGTTCAATGTTTATATTGAGTGCTTCCTTACTATGAACATGAAAAATAAATGACATAATGAATGACCTTTCTCGCCCAAGACGCCATGCTAGCTCTTCAGCTAAAGCTTGACCTGGTGGATCATTATCGGTAGCCAGGATAATGCGAACCACCTAAGAGAATCGGAGAAAGGAAACCAAATTACTAAGCTGTCCCTTCTGATCTAGAAATATATAATTGAAAGGGAAGGCATCATATACATGTACCTTATCCAAGTAAGCTTTGCTGTTCCACAGGTATTGATATGCAGTGTCCTGACTTCATAAAGACAAGCATGCACACATTAATAGATTGAAGAGATAAAACAATTGGTTGAAACATGTATTTTAGATGAGGATGAAGAAAGACAAATAGATTATGATGATGAAGTAGTATTACTGATGTTTGCATCATTAAGGCATCACACTAAACGGGGCCCCCGCAAGTGGGCGGTGGGATTGGTCCCCTCGGATTAGTCGGTCTTTGGATCGGATACCGAGTTTTCAAAAAAAAATAAAATAAATAAAAAGGCATCACACTAAATATTTACTAGGCCTTAAAAGTGAAATCTATGAAGCATTGACACAGATACAGACACCAGACATGATACTTACACGGACATGTTGACACTGGTATATAATTTTAAAAGTGAATTGATTTAACGTAATCATGAGTCGGTGTCGGACACGGGACACACATTCCCTTAGAAGTGTCTGTCCTACTGAGAGAAAAATGAAACAAACTCCAATAATAACACAAACCTTTTCTATTGGTGGCAGATCTTTTGAAGATACCTTTCCAGGTGCACCATCTGGAACACTAACACAATTTTGATATCCAGCCTCTTCAAGTGAAAGCTTATCAATTTCCCCCTCAACCTATTATCATTATCAAACTATAAAAACATCTTCAATTCCCTTTTTTAAGTTATCTTCATTTGTAGATTTCCAACAAAAGAAGATAGGAATGGGAAAATAGGTTTAGGGAATTTACAATGATGATTTCAGTTGCATGACTAATGTCGTCAAGTCCATAAAGTACCTTGTCTATAACTTTTCCCTGGACACCAAAAAAATTATGCATTTGAATGAAAATCAGGGTATTAAGTATCAATTTTATTTCATATGAAAATGTATATGCTTGGAGTAAACCCTCTAATTGGTCCTCCAAATATCAGGCTGTAACCACATTAATCCTCCAAAAAATTTCTTTTCCGTCTCTAACGTATAGTCATCATTCTGTAATACATATTTTGATGAATACTTACTCGCTGTAATCATTATTATTTTTTTTTTCAATTAATCATTTTTTTGTGATCTTGAATCAATTATGTTAATTAGGTAAATTTGTACATTAATGCCACACAATAAAGGAACCACCTGCCTAACTGATTATGAAATTATACGCTATTACTATTTGAATGACAATCATATTATACGAGATAACTCAAGTCTAAAGAACAAATTTTAACATGCAAGCATGGTTTGAACTGGAAACTTTACCTGCCAAAATCTTTTCTCCATTGTTCTGTACTTGCAACCAACAATTAACCCATTTTGTTTATAGGTAAAAGCAATAACATTCTGCATAAATTTAGCAATACAGATTGAAGTTAAGAACTAACTAGTTAGGTTTCCAAGAACTAAACCAAGCACATAAAATATTTACAAAAAATATGAAGTTAAAAACGCAATCGTCATGATGAATAGCATTGGCATACACTTACAGGATATGATTAGGAATGCTATCATTATAAAAAAGTAAGGATAACTCCTAACCTATAAAAGATGGCCAAATCCCGTTTTAGCTAGTTTAAACATATATAGAAAAGATTTATAAAAAACACTAGTAAGGAGGGTAGATAGAATATAAAATATTCCAATAGTAAGAGATAGAGAAAGACCAAGGAGAACTATTAGTCAAACCATTAAGAGAATTTGAGTTAATCTATCTTTAGAAATGATTCATGATAACATATTATGGCATCAGTTGGATTGTGTCACCTTACCGCATTTAGTGGAAAAAGGCTTCAGTTTATGTTGATGTTGTTCGAGTACTACAAACAAGATACAGGGTGCGTTTGTTTTAGCTTTTTAAAAAATAGATTTTGTGTTTCTTTAAGAGATTTTTAAAAAAAATTGAAGCTATTTGTGTCTGTTTACTACCCAAAAAAAATAATTTAAAAAAAAATAAAATTTAACTACTAACCCTTTGTTTTTGAAAGAAAAAAAAAAGATTTTGGAGAAAGCTAATTAATCCTAATAGATTTTTATTTTAGACTCAAAATAGATTTTTTTGATAAAAAAATGATTTTTCTAAAAAAATAGATTTTGGGAAAAGCTAATCCTAATGATTTTGGAAAAATATAAGTTAAAAACGCAATTGTCACTTAAAAATGAAAAAAGTAAGAAAAATTGCCCCTAAAATCCATAGTGTCTTAGAACATTTTAAAAGTATATGAGGTGAACACTTAAGCTTTGTTTGTAAGGGGAAGGGAGGCTTTGGAAAAAAGGAATCAGCAAGCGAAAGAAATAAAGGAAAATGGAAGGGGAGGGCTTTGGGGGTTAATTTTTTTTCACAATAGAAAACTCTCCTCATTTGGGGGAACTTAAAAATTGTATTGGAGGAGAGTTTATATGAATTCTTCAAATTTAATCTATGTTGTTATAATATTTTTCAAATAAAAAAATATGTAATCATAATCATTATTTATCATTCTCTAAAAAAAATGTGAAAGATTTCTCTATTTCCCCCAATATTTCCCAACCCCCAAAACCCTCTCATCCCCTGCCCTCCCCTCCAAACTCCCAAACAGAGGACTTTGGGGGTGGAAAATATATAAAAAAAATAGAAAAATCTTTCATAAATTTTTAAAGAGCAATTTTTTGGAGAATGATAATATATTTTTAATTTTACAAATATTATAACATCATAGATTGGATTTGAAAAATTCATATGAACCCTCCAAAATCCCCCAAAACCCTCTACCAATACATTTTTTCAGTTTCTTCAAATAAGGGGGGTTTTGTATTATAAATAAAAAATTAACCCTCAAAACCCTCTTATCCCATTGTCTTCTATTTCTTCCACTTGTTCTTTCCTTTTTTTTTTCCAAAACCCTCCCCTCTCTTCCCCTCCAAACTCGCAAACAAAGCCTTAGGATTAGTCTACCTATTGCCATGTATTCATCAAGATTTTAGTACGAGTAAAAACAGGGATTAGCATTTTGTCTTTTATAATGCATATCTAAAATCAAGGAAATATCAATTTCTGAGTATTTGGTCTTTATTCTCTTCTTCTCTTTGTTCTATAACTTATAATTTCAACACGGACAAATTTTATAATCATAAAACAAGATATTGGAGGTCTTACAACACCATTGAAAATACCTTTTTGTCTGAGAGTTGCCTTACAGAATTTCTGCTTAAGGTTTTCTCTGATATCAATCTTTCCTTAAAGTAAGCAACAAGCTAAAATACGGAAAAGGAAAACCATAAGCAAATAATCTGACTAGCACCTGAAAGTGGCAATGTATTAACACAACATGGACAGCCAAAAACAGAAGTGGTTCTGATAAGGCCGTACATTTATATTCATTCATTTAAGACGGTAGCCTTAACTTCCTTGGTACCCACTTGAACATACCATACTTATCAACCATTGACCACACTACTACTAGTCATACCACACTACTACTGCAATGTATTTTTACAATTAAGATATTGGTTTTACATAGTGTAATGAATTTGACCCTTGAACATAAGGAGGGGTAGATAATCCTGAACCTTATTTCAAAATTTCAAGAGAAACCTCTATTATTTTGATAATTTTCATTAAGAATTTAAGCAATAATGTCAAAACTCAAAAGCATAGCACATGACGGTCAAACCCTATGTTTACTTTAGTTAAAATTGCAAATAATAAAGCATGACCACTCAATACTCATAACTCACAAAAGTGCTTACTTCGAGAATAATCAATAGTAATCATAATCAATATAAAAGACAGATCAGGATTCACAGCAGTCACCAAAATCCTACAGTCACCCTATTTTGACCATGAGATCGATCTAACGTTTATAAAAAAGCCACAGCCTCTCCACTTAAAGCAGCGTGTTGTGCATCTTCTCCATTCTTAGCTTTATGCCTTGCAACTAGACAACAATATGCAAATTGCTCCCTTGAATAAGATTTTGAAACATTGAAAAATTACTCAATTGCTTAAAAACAATCAAACAAAGACAAACAAGCATGAACACAAATGTGCTGCAATATGGCAATACTCATGGTATTTTCAGATTGTTGTTTAGGGATTAATTACAGAAAACAAAGAGACCCCAAATTGTGTGAAGTCTGCAAACCGTGATGTAGAAAAGAAGCAGGTGGTGTGACATGGAAGAGGAGATTGAGGGTTGGTTGTTGCCTACATTTTTTGGTTGTGGGTTGCAGTCATATTTTCCTGCGATCTCAATTTCTTTGAGGGAGACAGCTCATTTCTTAATAGGAGAGAGTGTGGCATTTTTATAAACGTTAGATCAATCCCATGGTCAAAATAGGGTGACTGCAGTGACTGTAGGATTTTGGTGACTGCTAAAAGACCTAAATAAGACTTCTGGAATAATGACAATTTATGACAAAAAGAGGGAGCTACCTCATTCTGAAAAATTGGCAGTTACTCTACCAACTACCTTCTGAAACTGAATAAAATAATTTGAATACCTTAGGACCAAGTGGTTCCAACCCTAAGCTCTCCTCATCAGGTTTATTGTCCAGTTCCTTGTCATCTGCAGAAACCTATAACCACGTAATCATGTAAATGTAATTCATCCTTAACGAAGTTCTATGTTCGAGAAGAGGCGCAAATTCATAGACATTTTATGTTTACCTGACCAGCCCAACCACACGTAGGTCTAAAACACCTCCAGATTGCAAATTCACTACAACACACAAATGGAAGAACACAAACTCCAATACAGCATACACGTATAAATAGAGTAAATGATTAAATGGTCATTTTGGTTCTTAAATGGGTGAGGAAGTGTCATTGTGTTGTAGTCCTTGAAATTGAATGTATCAAACTTTCAAAAACATCCCTGGATAAGTAATTTTATAGACCACGCTGACAATTGGAAAACACACTCAAGCACCAAACTAACTAACAGAAGACACATTTGAGGATCAAAATGACAAGCAAAAGATTCACTTGGGGATAATTTTGTAATTTGGGTACAGTCAATGACTACAACGATGAAAACGTCCGACGTATTCAAGGATCCAAATGGTTGTTTACTCCATAGTCCATACCAGTAACACCAAAACCTCAAAACAAAGTTGAAGATACTTACCCATCAGTGATAATGTGAAAAGACAAACTCCTCTCCATTAACTGTCCACCTTTACACTAGCATATAAAAAACAAACAAAAGTGAGAAACAAAACCAAATAAATTCTAGTTTTGTGGAAGAAAAGAGGATACCTTTGGACAAAAGAGGTTATGGTAGTTCCCAGGCAAACAAGAGTTGTCTAAGCTGATACCAAGAGGTTCCACTTTGTGCTTCAATATTTTAACTTTATTTTTATTGTCACAAAACAATTTAAACAATTATGTTATACATGACCCATTTGGTTGAGTACCCAGAAATTCAAAAATTGGGGTACCTTTGGTGGAAAGTGGTAATGAATGGCACCAAAACCGTTGGGAGGAGAAAAGTGATTTGGTGAGAGGACGACATAGCCACCAGCTCTGACAAATTGACATGTTTTTCAATTTCATTCAATTTTCATTAACACCCTCTTCTTTGTTCTTTCACATGTTTGGTAGACATCCATTTATAGATATACAAACTTAAAGCTATGAAATTTAGAGTAGTGATATTTAAACATGATAGTGATAACTTATTTTTTTCCTTCTTTTCATTGGTCAAAATCAATGGAGTGAGAATAAAAATATAATGTGAGTAGGATAGAGAAATTTGTTAAAAAGTTGTCACAAAATGGTTGTATAAATATCATTTCTCTCAAAATTATCGTTAAATGATTGTACAAATATCGTTATTCACACATAATAAGTTAGTGGTTACTGATTTGATATGATGAAAAAGATAAAAGGTAAAATAAGGTTTTGCATGAGTGCTTGAAAATTTGTCGTGTTTAAGTTACATTCTGAAATGGTTGATTTCAACTGTTAATTTATGTGTAAAAATTAATTTTAAAATCAAAAACTACAAATTATATTCTAAAACAACTAAGCATATCAGAATCAATTATACATCTTTAAAACTAATTTTGATCCATATAAAAGTAGTAGATTCAAACATATAATAAGTATCATCGTTGTTACTCTTATCTATATTGGTTTTCCAAAGCACACAATACATTTTTTGTCATTAATCAATTTCACTATTTTATTAATTAAAAAACGTATATTTTTAAGCACCTTTTTTAACATATATCTCATCACACGCTGTGATTTTTTCATTAACCACAAAAATGTAAGACATTAGCCACTTATTTTATATAAATATATGTACTTTTGTAATCTCACTTTCAAGCTTTTGATCCTGTGTTCGATTCCTAAGTTCATTTCACTAGTAACCATGGTTAGGGGAGCGAAATAAAAGCCGCAAGCCAATTCAGAATTTCAGATGTATGCCTTCACGCCTCCCAATTGACAATAAATCCAACGACCATGAGAATTGTTTCAACTTGTTGGTATTGTTTCAACTTTTTTATTTTCTTAACTAATGCCTCTGAAATACACACATGACCCTTCATTTAATAAGACTTCTCGTCTACATGTGAATCATCCCAACCATCTGACGCAGTGTTGTCTCGAACAGTTTTTTTTTTTTTTTGCAAACATTATTTGAGAGCGCCTTTTGGGTAACCTATCGCAATTGTATGATTTGTTATCTTAGTTATTATAATTTTAAATTTAATCTTTTTGTTGTGTGGGTTAATTTGTATCTAGCTAACAATCTGAGACCATAGTAATCTTCAACTTGAGGATTAGTTTTAGAATATTAATATTATTATCATTTTTCTGTAAGGAGTCTTGTCATGTTGAATAGTGGTACCAGTTTTGCAACATTTCCTAGACTACAGGTATAAATAGGCATGCTAGACTACAAGGCCAGCGTTTCCAAAATATTACACTTTTTTTTTAAACCGCAAATATTATTCTTCGTCGAGAGAGTGAAAGAAACACCAACAACTCGTGGAAAGGAACAGAAAAATACAGAAAGAGTCCAACCAAGGCTACACGCCTAAACACCTAAAAATTATGAGGCCGAGATATACACCATGCTGCCAAAAAACAAAGACCAAACCGAGCAAAGTACCAAGACAAACCAAGGTACTGCCACAAGAAGAATACCCCTGCCTCACAACCTGCTACCCACATGGCAAGGAGGGAAAAGACCATAAAAAACCAGCTGCTATACAGCAGCAAAAATCCCATGACAGCAACCTAAAACCAATGCCAGCACCTGCCAACTCCCCAAAACACAGCAACCTGTCAAACCTGCTAAACCAGACCCACACCAACCCTACTGCTGAAGTCAAACAGCAGCGACCATAACACCCAGCTGCACAAACAGAACTACCGCAGCAAACAGTCCCTTGGATTCCACGACCATTCGTAGAATAAACACGGACGGATGTGAATTCTAGTCAAAAACCACCTCCACGATAGAACCTTCACTTCCTCCGCCAAATCCGCCACATAGCCAATGCTGTTACTGAAAATCCTATCGTTCCTTGCCTTCCACAAAACCCAAACTGTGGTGTGCCAAATCAAAAACAGGCCCCTCTTTCCAAAATATTACACTAACATCAACATCAAGTTAGAATAAAGCAGGAGAAATATAGACAGATGCGACCTTCAAATACATCAAGTTCAATAAATAGAATCCTGAATATCCAAGGGTAAGAAAAGATTTATAGGAAAGGAGAGATGAGCTATAAGTAATAATTTAACAAGCAACCATAAGCAAGCTTTCAAATTAAAATTCATACACGATGTGAGCCTCCTCGCATTTTCTTAAAGTTTACCTAGAAAGAGCTAGAAAATGAAAAAATTGGCATTGAAATGATAAGTAGACTGAAAAACATTTTACATACTAATCAAAAGCAAGACAAACACAGTGAAATAAGGAAAGACTATAAAAGACTTCTTATTGAGCTATCTAAAAGTACCAAAGCAAGATGAAGGATGAAAAACAAAAAGCAATGAAAATGTTCCCTAAAACATGCCTGAGTCTACAACAACATTGACCTAATGAAGGTCTTTCATAATTATTATAAGTCTATCAAATTTGTGTTTCCAAAAGCAGGTCCCGGCTTGGTTTGAGTATTTCTCTTTTTATTCAGAACTCCACACCACAATGCTGCTTCTTTGATCAAATACACGCGACAAGTCAGCACTTACAGTGCCACACCACAGAGAAATCCAATTTTGGGAATCTACAAGTTTCTGGCAATCGTAAGCACAATAAGTTAGATATCAGCAGTACTAGATCAAGTAATCAAATTGTTTTAGACATATATATTATATCATGTGTATTATAATATATTCACAGACTGCAAATAAGAAAAGTGGTTGTAGAGAGTTTCAGCCATGAAATTCACTAAAATAAAGTAAACCTAGCTAACTCAAAAGCCTTCCAGATTTTTTAAACTGCAGATTGGATGCCATAATCAATTTTAAGCTTCAAACACAAATGAATTAAGTATATGAATTTTGAGGAGGAAAGCAACACAGTGATGATTTTGTTTTAAAATAATTGACTATAAGCTAGATGTTAGATCACAAAGGATCTGCTGCATAGAATAACACTGTGACATTCTTGGACAACAAGGAGCATCAATTAATTAGCAATAACAAAGAGAATATTCGCAAAGAAATTTCTTTCTATTTTCTCCGCAAAGGCTTCAAAAGCAAAGCACACATATCTATTCAAAATTCAAGAAACAAACAAATAGGCTTCACATTATCATCACCACAAACAAAACTTGTAACAAAATATAACCTTTCCTTGAGCAACAATTCAAGACAATGTAGAAGGGTTTCAATTGAAAATTGAAAATTGTCCAAGAAAATGTAGAAGGGTTTCAATTGACTCAAACGTGATATGAAATGAACCAGACAGTACTTTGGAGAATATAACATCATCATCACTATGACCGTGATCATGAACATGAAATAAACCAAAAGTGGTGTATGAGTATGGTAGCAATTTAACATACCTAAGCTAGCTACACTGAAATCAATTTAAATGAACGCTGCTAATAAGTCTAGCACCAAGGCGATCAAGCTGCTTGACATTGGCAGAAGCATTCAAGTTTCCTTCCTTTTGAAAAGCTCGAACCATGTGTTGAGCAATGATGTGTCCCTTTTCCTCATTATCCGTGACAGCAACAGCAGTAGGTCCAGCACCACTGATGGTGCAGCCAAAAGCTCCAGCTTGAATGGCAGCCTTCTTGACAGCATCCATACCAGGAATCAATGGTGCACGCTTAGGTTCAACAATCTTATCAGAGGACAGGGCTTTCCCTAACATGAACAAATCCCCCTGTAACACTGAAGCCACAAGAGCAGCTGCCTGGCTAGAATTCCAGACATGGTGCGGCATCCCTATCTCTAAAGGCAGTGCTGCTCTCATTTTTTTAGTTGGGGCTTCAAATTCTGGTGTAACTAATACGAAATAGAGATCTTTATCAGATGGGAACTTCAACGGCATCAACTCCAAGGGTTGGTAATTGCGAATCAACACAAAACCCCCCATGATGGATGGGGCAACATTGTCCGCGTGGTAACCAGAAACCTTCTCTTCTGATTTCAAGCAGGCGAGAACAAGGTCATCAACACTCAATCTTTTCCCGAAGATCTCATTGACAGCAACCGCGGCAGCAGCAGCGCTGGCAGCACTGGATCCCAAACCACTCCCCAAAGGTAAACCCTTTTCGAGAGAAAGTGAAAGACCGACGGATCGAATGCGGAGCATTTTCATGGCTTCGATAGCGGCAATACCAGCGCAGTTCCAAAGAGGGTTTTTACTGAGTTTGTGGATGTTAGGTGTTTGACCAGAAATATGTGAGATGGATATCTCACCGGGGTGAACATCTGGGTCCACTTTGAGTGAGACAGTGTCGCCGATGCCATCGACAGCGCAGCCAAGGAAATCGAAGCCGGGACCTAGATTGGCGACAGTGGCAGGAGCAAAGGCCTTGACGGAAGAATAGACAGGTGGTGGGTCGGTAAGTGTGACGACAGAGGAATGGTTCTGAGAGGAGGAGGCGTTGCAGCATCTGATTCTAAAAATTGAAATATTCTTTTGTTTGAAATTAAACGGAAGTGGAGAAGAAGAAGAAGAAGACTGAAAAAAGCATGTTGTTGAAGCAGCCATTGCAGAGTGAGAGTGTGAAACACGAGATGAATGAATGAATGAGTAATAACTACTGGGTCGGGTCATTTCATATCCACCTTTTGTCATTTTCCTTTTTTTGGAGGCAAGGCAACAAACCAAATTCGATTCCTGCCTGCCCCCATTAACTCCAATCATAATTATATGTCACAATAACTTTAAGAATGTCACTCCTTCTCCTTTATTAACAAAAATATATTTTTAAGTCACTTTATTTCGATCACAATCTAACTTTTCCCTAACAAGCTTATAAATTAATCTAATAACTTATCCGCTAGTTTATTTGTGTTATCAAACAAAATTTTAATATTTGGAGACTCCACTCCTACACTCTTAACAAAATAAGAGCAAGTATTGTTGTATTTTTTTTAAGAAGTTAAATTAGCTCATCAAAACTAATATTGATAAGAATTGTAAGTATCGTTGTACTTATCAAACAATTAATCTCACCATGACTAGGTAAGCACCGTGCTAGAGGGAACAAGAACCAAAACTCAATCAACAATTTTTTAAATATGAAATTTGGCATACCTATATTCACTCTAATAATAATAATAATAATAATAATAAAAGGAGACAAATCGTCCCACCAAAAGAAGTCCCTAATATCATGACCATTTTTAGCTAAAAAATCGACACAATAGTTTCCTTCGCAACATATATCGGTGATTATCAATATACCACCTTCTCTCAAAGAAGTGAGATTAGCCCGCTCATTTTTAATCCTCCATGGAACCAACTTATCAAGTGTATGTTCAAATGAACGGTTAGCTCAACAAAATCACCATGTCATTGTATTGTGGTTTTATTGAAGCTATAAACTATGGTTATTTAAGAAGTATCAATTGGGAAGAAAAAAAACTGAGGTGCTCAATTGGAGTGATAGTGTGTGTTTTTTTAACAATGGACTGATTGAATGTTTGTTAAGTACAAACATTAAAAAAATATATATAAATCAGTGACGTGTAGATGTATAACTCATTTAAGAATACATTCAAAAAAATCCATGTTGTAGATGCTCTTAAAACTCCCGGAAAAGTTGTTTGAAGATTGGTATTTTATGTGGAAAGTGATGAAACTTCATTGCACTCCGAAAATGCATTTAACATTTGTTATTTGGGTTAATCCATGTTTTTTATGTTTTACCATTTTGTATTGCTTCATTTCTAGGTAAGGTTCTAGTTAAAATTTCCTTCTTTCTTCTAAAGTATGGTCACTTAAAAAAATAAAAATATCATATCTAGTATACATGAGTTTGGAAGATCAAAACACAGTGTCGAACTGTTCATCCATTGCACACAAAAAGATAAAAATAAATAAATAAATCAGCCTGAAAAACCAACCCTTGTTGAGATGAAGGTTATCAGTTATGCAATAAATTAGACAAATGAAGTTCAAGCTATAATTCACTAAAAAAAGAATTATAATAAAATACCGATCATTAAAGTTTGAATAAATCAAATAGTCATATCAATACCCACGATCTTATCAGGTGGAGATACTTTTAACGGAGACTATGGAAAACTATCAACGAACAAGCCAAAAATATGAACAGACCTTCACTTCCAATTTAAGAAATCAAGTGGGATCGCTGGGTTTAACACAACCCAAGCCCCACGCCAAAGAAAAACAGAGGGATAAGGAATACACAGGATTAAATACAAAGAATACATTACAAATAAGACGTGCCACACAGAAAGATGCACAACTCACTCCACCAGAGGCAAATATCGGAAGGCCTGAAGACAGAAATAACGCATGAATGTGTGGTAGAATTGCAAAACTAAAAAGCACTCCAATTATCAGATCCTTTTCTAGGAGTTTGACTTTCTGATGAAGTCTTAAAAGGCCCAGAGCCAAAGGGATCCGAGTCATCAAAAGCAGGAAAACCATGATCAAAATCCGCACTGCTGCGGACAGAATCAAATCGTACTGGTGGTTGTGCTTCCTGAGCAGGTAAAGATACACTATCGTGTGTGCTAAATGAATCAAATCTTGAAAAGTCAAACGCGTTTTCCAACCAGTCCTTAGGCCTTTGTGGGGAACTGCTTGAGCTGAAAAGTGGGGTGCTTGGAACAGAATCATCAAAACTGAATCCACTGGTCTTCAGGAAGAGATCAGCAGCCTGTGGTGAAGATGTTTTAATGGGGTTGAGGCCCAGGTCTCCAGAACTAAAGAAATAGTTGTCTCCAGCTCCATCAAGCTCTCTCTCCTGTAAAAGTATAAACAAATGTCCAAAAGCAATCAGTAGACTGCTAAGAGTATAAAAGAATGACATCTAACCCTTTGATACTAAGGCACAATCATAAATTTTATAAAAGCAATCAATTTCTAAAAACCAAATAACCATTAATTTGTATCAGTCATAAGTACTGTACTACTGTGTAGCTATCGAGATCTCCTGCATACCTCCTTAGTGATGCTACTGGCATTGAATCCCCAAACTGAATCAATATCATCATTTGTGTCAAAGGTTCCCCAATTAGGTTCGTCAAAAACTCTTTCTTCAGAAAACACAGACTTCTCACCACCATGATCACTGCATATGCAAGATTATATACCAAACAATTATCTTACAAGATCACAAAATCTATCTAATACCCAAAAAAAAATAAATGAAGCATATATTGGTAACCGTGGACACGGACATGAACCAAAAGCAATTTTAAACAAATAAATAACCTTTCCATTCTAAAATCGGTAATAAACTACCTTATCACACATAACAACAACAACAACCAAACCTCAACTCCATATCATGCACATGCTTTCAAAAGTCACCTCAATCTAACGCTATTTTCTAATCCATCAAAGAGTTTTTAATGCATACTATAGCTAGTTCATAATATACTTTGTGGCTATTTAAATTTTCTAGGTAAGTAAGACCCCTATATGACATTTAGCATTGAAGTGACAAGGTGGAATGCAGTCCTCGTTGTGTTCTATTTCCTTTTTTTGCATATAAACAACTGATTTTCCTTTAATTCTATTTTTTCAGAGACTTATGCTCTCAAGATCCTTGAATGGTATGGTGCATATCCCATTTTCACTATGTTTCCTTTCCTGCATTCGCAGATGTGGAAATTTCCTTTATTTGAGATTTTATCCGAAAAAGTTACATTTTTTGTGCACAAGATTGAGTTTAAAGGAAACAAATTAAATCGGTAATAAAATCGTACAAAACCTGCATGCGTCCTTTCAAGTTGCAAAAACCACTCAGTGAAAGTGAGAGGGGATATGATTTAGTCAACAGGGAAATAAACAATTAAGTAAAGAGAGAAAGCATGGATGTCTCAAAAACTTCCAACAGGTAAAGCTATGATAAAATAAAATTCTATTAAGTGAAAGGTAGAATGATTGTGTGGAGGATGCTAAAATGCTCGCTTCAGCTCAAATATGAGGAGGTTCGCATCCTCATATTTGACCGAGTTTTGACAGATGGGTTTTCTGTCAAGTTGGAAAAATAGGTTTTTTGCCGAAGCAGAAGTGGAGGATAGTAGCCTCAATACAAATGTGAGGAGAGGTATGCGCACGCACACATGGGTGTGTGCTGATGATAGTATTACTGTTCAGCTATGAATTATTTGGGGAAAAAATGAAGGTCCAAAACTGTTGAAGTAATGACTAAATTGCGACTCTATTGATGCACAATATATTAAAGATGACAATTATAAAAAAAAATATCATAATAGCCTAAGCTGTTAGCAGGTCTCTAACGCACATGCGCGCATGTGGAGACAAAAGCCCTTTGAGTTCAAAAACGTACAACACACATGAACACTTTACCGTGAACTAAAGATATATGATTAGAAAAATGGGGCAGCAAGGATCAAACTCCTATCCTATTGTTCAAAATCACAGGGGCTCTAATACAATGTCATGCATAAGTTACCCAAAAAGAATAACTTGCTATAGGTGGAAGCAAAAGTGTAATACAAATAATCACCATTTTATACAATGACAATCATTGTGATCACCACAAACTTCAAAAAGGCACAGAGAATATAGATGATCAGCAAAATCCAAATGAGCAACTTGAGTTACTCATGATTTGGAAAACTAGTGTGCAAATCTTAAAATCCATACCTTTGGGTTTCATGCGCATCATCTTGATTACGGGGTGAGCTATCTTCACCAGAAGTCTTTCGAATGTCAGAATCAACAAAGTCCCTATGCGAACTTCCGATAGTACTGCTTGCAAATGGACTATTAGGAGCACTTTTTGCAGACCCATCATCACTTTTATTATAAACAGATCCGTTGCCTACTCCCTGTTCATTTGTAGTCTGAGGTTTTTCTGATTTATCATCACTCTTAGGTGACGCTACAAATTTTGGACTGTCAATATCCAAAGCTTTTGCGTTCACAGCCTTTGGTTGCTTTTGTTTTGGAGGTGCTATGGTGTTTTGCACATCGAGAGTGTATTCTTTGACAAGAGTAAATTCTGCTAGAAGAAAGAAAGCATGGTAGATAACTAAGAAATTATCCATATATTTCCAACATTCTTCAAAAGAGAATGGATTGAGACCAGAAAATGAAGAAATTGCAATGACCCATAATTTTAATCTCACCAACATCATATAATATCTCTTATAACCTAATTTTGGATTATCATTTTTCCTAAACCATGTAACTGTTCAAAATGATCAAACTCTTCCATTAGACAAACAGGTAAGCTTAGAAAATGAATATATAATATAGCACAAAGAAGTATAGTTCAACAGCTGGCGAAGTAGCGTGTAAAAGAAATACAGAACTACAGATGCAAGAGAGGTGCATACGCAGGCAGAGTAAGTGAGAAAAGCTAGGTACTGACCGTATAGATAAGAATAATAATATTCATGAAGATAAGACTGGCCAGCTTCTTCAGGTTCTACTTATGTAGCACCCAATTGCAATATTCAACTGAGTATACTACTTCATTGTCTCATCCATTAATTATATAGTTACAAATATCATTAACTTTGTGTGTGTGTCATCGGATTCTGACCAGTTTGCTTAGTCTTTTGTTATTATCATTTTCAGCTGATAAAAATGCATGTGCGTGAGTAGGCATGCCTTGAAATTCAGCGTTGCCTCAATACAGGTAAAAATTGACAAAGCCTTAAATTGTGCATCACATGTACATACACATTCAATCCTAATAGAGAGGGGTAAATACAGCTAAGAATAATAAAAATATACCAAGCGACCTAAACAAAAAGACAACAAAAGAAGAAAATAATGCACACTGTAATACTTTACAGACGAAATGCAACAACAAACCGTGCTGCCTAAATTATAAGAATAGTGATAGACTATTCTTATCGAAACCAAAAATGCAACAACAACAACAGCCAAACCTTATCCCATTAAGTGGAGTTGGCTACATGGATCAAATTACACCATAATGTTCTACCATAAATCATATTTTGATCCAACTCGTTAATCTCTAGATCTTTCTTAATAGTTTCTCTTATAGTTTTTCTATGTTTACTTTTGTCTATAGTGATCTGACTATCCTCCATCTGATCTATTCTCCTTACTACAACAACTACAAGTCTTCTCTCTACATACCCAAACCACCTAAGCCCAGTTTCCACCATCTTTTCTACTATAGGTGCTACGACATCCAATATGAGAGTCATGTATCCACTAATCCCCCAAATAAAATGATAATTAGCCTAGTGTCCATGTCAACGTGGTTTCATAACCTTTCGCAAAAAATCCTCAAAATTTATGGCAGATGGCACACAATTTGCATATCATTTTTATTTTATTTTCAGTAATTAATAGAATATCAGATCTAATTATGTTATTTCGGTTACCTTTATCTTCAAGCTTATCCCAATCCTCATCCCAATCAGCAGCTCCTTCTTGGATACCAGGTTGCCAGCCTAAAGGATTAATTTGAGTGAGGCCGTATAATACAAGAAAAACCTATACACACACACGCGCGCGCACATATATATATTGAATGGGGGCAGATGACTCATGAGACTGGTGAGCAGGGTACAACAAAGCAAAGAGAAATGGTATGACACAAACTAAAACAAGCAAAATAAGAGAAGGTGATAACTGAATCAAGAGGCCAACAATGAACCTGGCATGAGAAAAACAATAAAGCAGATCAATTTAGCAAAAATTAAGAGTCAATTTGCAGGCAATGAAGAGTTTACTGAGCTTAATTCAAATAAAAGTAAACAAATGCAACAAAAGGATTTTTATTTGAACCAAATATGTAGTTTATTTGTACACGATTCTCAGAAACATCGACCAGTTTCAACTTTCATATCTTTTCATACAACCAAATCACTAATACAACATTTGATAACAATTAGTAGTCCCTATTATGAAGAATCATATAGCTAATTTAGTGTCAATAACAATCCATTATCATATTTTGCTTTAAATGGATTCTTCAAAAAATAATGATGAGAAAACATTTGTGATAAGCAGCAACAATAGTTATACAACATTATATAGAGCTTTTCCATACAGAATTGTGCCACAAAGTAGTTCAAAGGTTACATAAGAAAATCATTAAACAGTATGAGTTAAATGCCATGCCACTTGATCAGGCAACTAATATCAAGTTGTGCTGGCTGAAAAAGTTTTCATGCTGATACAAAACCGGTAGTTCAGCAATTGAAGAGTACTTCCTCAAACTAAATATCAACAACACTAATGCAACAAATATCATATAATAAAATTAGAGACACGAAAAGGCTTGGCAACACTTGAAAGGAATAGTAAATAAAAAATCACTTGAAAGGATATAGTAACAACTATAAATTTGAAATTACCAAAGGGTAGCTCTACTAATGTCGTAGGCTTTGCACGTATTCCATACTTCTTGCACCGTTCATTTAGAGATTTCACCAGTTCATCAAAGTCAGAATTGATGCGATCAGCACGGACCTGAAAATTGTATTTGACTAGATCAGAAATGGAAAGAAAAAAAAACTCATGATGGATGTGCAGAACAGGTCATATTCAAACATACCTGTACTGTGTCATCAGTATTTACATCCTGTTCCAACTTGACAATCCCTTGATATAATTCAATTTTTTTCTCCTATACATACAATAAAATAATGTGATATAGTGATGCAAAATGAGGAGAAAAAAAAGTGTCAGCATATATTCTATGAATTAAAGAAAAAGCCATATTTTCTTGCACCTGTATGTCACGGAATGTGGCTTCCTCCGTTGTCAATTTGGATGACACATCTCCAACTTGCTTATATTTATCTTCATATTTCTTTGCTAGATTGTCTACCTGAAATTAATATATTGAGCTAATGATAAAAGTTAACATTATAGGTCTAATAAGGATACATGCAATGCTAAAGAAAAATACCTCATGTTTATCAGCAGATATCCTTTCCATGATCTCGTTAAGACGATTGTCGCATCGGCTCTTGTATATAACCTTTTGCAGGCAGAAAAGCAGAAATTTGTTTAAAAAAGGAGAAAATAAAAGAAAGGAGTATTAACATGACATTGTTAAACATGTGTAGAGCATGAAAGGCAGCTTTAATGTGTCTTTCTCTTCTAGGTATCCACGATTCTATTGTATAAATACACAAAAGAGTACCGCCTGGGTTCACAGTAGAACAAATCTATTTCGTAGGCATCGCTCTTCTGGGCCAGTAGTCCCTAGGTATCTAGAGAAGCAGGCAAAAGCTGAAAGAAGGGTATAACGTCTATTAATGGAGAATTGAGTAGAAGACCTTTCCCTGAGCCCATTTTTACTTTCTCCAAATTAATCAATATATAAGAAACAGAAACCCAACAAGTAGATGGGAGTCTACATTTGTGTTCATTAGGTCTATAGTAAGGAATGGTTAGTTTGGTCAAAGAATCTATGATATTTACAATAACAATAATAATAGCCTACATATATTTTGCATTCATAAAGCTCAATAAATCAAATCACATTGTAAAAGTTTTTGCCGAGATCCATTATTTCACGAGTACAATAAATCCCAATGGTAAACAATCTGTCTCCCTAATTACATTTCAATTACTAACTATATCAGTACATCTATATGGTTCTGGCTTAGCCTGAAATCGAGATACACTGTGCACATAAACAAAACACCGGTTTATTGAGAAAAGAAACTGTCAAAAAGATAAAATAGAGCACAACTTAAACAGGATAGAATTTTAACAAGGCGCAAAGGTATGAAGCAAAGAAAACACTTACAAGTTCTTGCATTTTTGCACGGAAGAATTCTATTTTCTCTCGGGACTCCACTATTTCTTTCTCAAGTTCTTCTACCTGCAGTTAACAAAAGAGTAAAGAGATGAAAATTGCCTTTGTTCAAATTGAACCGGATTAGAGTGTAATCAAGAATATTTGGCAGTCAGCCAATAGGTAAACCGTTTAGGAAACACATGTAAATATGTAAGTTTTACAATCAGATTAAAACAAAAACCAGCAACTATGTTAGCGGAAAAAGATAAACAAAGAAACATGTCATTCATTGAGGGAGGTTCAATCCCCAACAAAGGCCACTTATTCCCTAAAACCTCCTAATGCACCCCAAAAATAAAAGTAAGTAACTGAACGTGGCATATTTAAGGCACAACTTAATGTTGAAAAGAAAAAAATATACAGTAGTTACCTTCTTATCAGCTTCTGTTGCTTCTTGAAACCTCGAGTTAATTGAATTTTGCTCATCTGAACTCAGTTGATTTATGAGATGCTTCTCCAAGACTGGAATTTTGGATTTCTGCTGCTTGTTTTGAGTTCCTTCATCAGATGGAGGGACAGCAGCCGGCCTTGGTGGCCGACCTGCAGTAGGGTTGAGTTGTCGAGCACCAGATCCAGTCATGCCTTGCTGTTGTTGAACACCTTTCAAAGATAAAAGGAGGAAGAGAAAAGAAATTATAGAACCAAATAGTTTCCATAAAACCCCAAAAAAGCATGCTAGTTCTTTGGTACAAACCTGACTGATTTGCCCAAGTTACGGTACTGTGGAGATTGGCAGGTTGACCAGTAGTCGTCGGTATATCAGGAAGAATGTTATTTGGAAGTACACCTGGAAGAGCACGTCCCTCCCTGTGTCGCTCCATTAGGTACAGTGCAATCCAAAACTCTCTGAGAGAAAGCATGCTATCATTATCTTGATCAGATAGGTCCCAGACCTGCTTCAAAACCTCTGGAAAACATAAAACATGGCATGCAAAAAATGATCAGCGATTAGGTAGCCATTGAGAATTTACACCCAGAACACTAGGGAAGTAAAAAAACAGAGAAATCGTTTTTACTCCTGATCCAAACAAATGGAAAGGAAGTAGAAAATATACCTCTTGGTAATTGCCAACTAAGAAACAGGTTCCTCGCCTGTTCCCCAGTGATTTTCCCATCTCTATCTCTGTCTACTTCCATGAATACTCTTGTATATTTCTGAACATCGGTCTGAGTCATTCTTGGCCATGGAGGTTGGGGCTGACCTGACGCAGAATCCTGCAATCTCACTGGAAGTCCAGATGAAGTGGGCATATTAGGCGCCTGAACCAAGGCATGCTGGTTCTGATTCACTGCCGGCTGGTTCTGCTGAAGATGTGGACGAACAGAGTGAGTAGCAAGTGAGGTCTGCAAAGAATCAGGGGTGGTGGTCCTAATAGAACTCTGGTTCCCTCCAGATACAGGAACAATGGCAGATGAAAATCCTTGTGGAGAAGAGTTTTGGTTGGGCTGAGATGAGGTGGTTGAGAACAAATCCCCTCCGAAAAATGAATCAGAAGCCATAATACCATTGACAGAAGTATCGGATGGCTTACTAGCAGATAAAGGATGTTGTGGCTGTGTAGGTGTGAGGGGTGCAACACTTGAAGCAGATGTTGTAATTGCAACGGGACTAGTTCCTCTAACTGGTAGCTGAGAGGACGTTACTTGTGGTTGTTGCAGAGGTACTCCACCCATGTTGCCATACCCAGGGAAGGCGGAGGAAGTTGCAGGGCGAGGTCCAGCAACAGCAGGAAGAACTTGAGTGGATAGACCGGAGGCAGACATATTTTGCAGAGGCCTAACTAACGGAGTTGGATGAGAAGCAGCAGGAAAGTTTTGATTTGGAAGAGGTCCCCTTGGTCCAAGATTTGGTGCGGATGAGGGTGTGACAGTGGCAGCAAAATTGATCTGAGGGGCAGGAATCTTGGATGCAGCTGGACCATACAATGCAGCTTTAACCATTTCAGGAGTGAGTTCACGCTTGCTCTGTGCGACGGTAACAAGTTTAAGTGCATTGTAGAACTCTGCACGACCTAGGAAACCACTCTGATTTGTGTTTGCAAATTCCCAAATCTGGATTGGATTGGATTTGCGATTCATTTAGATAAGTCTATAACAACTACACTATGAATGAATGAATTAGAAGTTAAGATTAAAAAGGAAAGAAAGAGGTGACCTCTGACCTGAGCAAGGACTTTTTTGGGCAAACCGGAGCCTTGGAAGAAAGAGACGGCTTCGACACCGCTGATACGGCCGTCACGATCCAAATCGGCACGACGGAAATAAGCATCGAACAGATCCACGTTAGGCGCTGACGACGAAGATGATGCCATTGAAGCACAAGTAGAAAGAGATTAGATCAGAACAATTCAGATTCCAATTCAATTCAATTCAATTGATCGCCAATCAATCAATCACCATATTTCAAAATTACCACTCCTCTTCTATTTTCCCTTCCTTTTCTCTTTAATCAACTCTCTGTGTGTGTCTCTCTCACCAATTTCTTTATTTCTTTATTTTTCATAAAAGCTTTGCCATCTATTTTTCTTTTAATTCTCCCTTTTTTTTTAATGAAAAGATCCTTTTTTTTTTTGAGGGGTTAATGAAAAGATCCTTATTAATTTCATATTCCATGAGGAGATAAAGTGTGTTTAATTTCTTTCTCAATTCCATATTTTGTATTGATTTTTTTTTTTATAGACGAAATGGCAAAGCTATCATAAAGTGTCGGGGTTCGAACCATTTCATTGAGCTAGAACTTACGGAACTATTTTGGCTTAATTGCAGTTTTAACTCCCTAACTTTTCCAAAGTTGCGATTTTAGCCCCCTAAGAAGAAAAAAAACTACAAAACCGCCCCCTAAGTTTTGCATTTGTAACAGTTTTGGCCTCCAAGGCTAATATTGACTCGGTCTACGCTGACGTGGCACCCTAAGTGAGGTGTCACGTGTTTTTTTTTTTTGCCTTGGGGGGCCAAAACTGCTACAGTTGCAAAACTTAGGGGGCGGTTTTGTAGTTTTTTTCTTAGAGGACCAAAATCACAACTTTGGGAAAGTTAGGGGGCTAAAACTGCAATTAAGCCAACTATTTTCTATTGATTTTTAACCATTTCATTTCAACCATTTCTTTTTTTTTATTGTGTGTCTATTACTTCAATGGCAAAACTCACAGAAAAATTAATGAAAAAAATTGGAAATAAAAATAAAAGAGAGGTATTGTGAGTTTCGACATAGGTGGGTTGAATTTTGGAGCTCGCGATAGGCTAAAAATCAGAGAGAAGAGATGGTGTCTCAATCCAAAATAAGTCAATTTGAAAAAACATGTGTTTTTTTTTCTAGTATATCATTTCTTTATTTCCCTATCTTTCTCTCTTTGAACTAGATCCAAAGAAACTTTGATCCTAGATTCTAAATCGAAATTTCACAATTTCATTTGAATATTGTGAACCATTATGGTTGATTTCAGCATCGTCCTCATGATCATAGCAATTATGATGTTTGTGATATTATTCCTTTTCGCAATGTTCTATTTTGAATGTCACAATTAAGTACGTAGTTTTTGTGTTTATGTTTGTGAAGAAATGAGAAAACGTTTTTCATTATTTTTGGGATTTGAAGTGTTTGGTGTTTGTTCAATTTGTTTGCAAGAGCGTTCTCTAGATCTTTTGACGGTGATTCAAGTGTTTTGTGAAAGCATGTTGCAGATGATTGTGGATTGAAGAAGATAAAAATGCAAAATGGGTTTATGATAAAAGACACATGCATTTAAATGAGATTTTTTAATCACAATCATATGCTTTTGATAAGTGTTCTTATTCTCACATAAGAAAATGTTCTCACTTTGTGTGTATAAGGGACATATGAAGTGAAAGGGTGTCTAGTAATAGAAACGAGAACATTAAATATTAGTTGCTGGATTAAAAAAAGGGTTAGATCACTTATATTAGATAAAACAAAGCAATGAGCCAAACACACAATATTAGATAATCAATAACCCTAAAACCTCAACGTCTACAATAGAAAAAACCTCAAGTAATCAATATACCCTTCAGAATTACGCTGAAGATTCACCTTTTAAAAATTCACAAGGATTATCGTAACCATCATCTTGAAGCAATCCAACACACAATCCTCATCTACTCGAACCCAAATCTTCATCGCAAACTACACTCAAAGCATTAGTACTATTCCCAATCCCAACCATTCTACCGTGAATCACCGAAACCTCAGTTTTCAAAATCAAAATTTGATACAAACCATATTGATTAGCCATATAAGCATATTATTGTCTAAGTAGTGGGTTACGAGTTATATCTTCCCTAATGTTGTCATTACTTATGTAGTTTGAAGAGATCAAAATCATGAAGGTAATAAGATATGTGAATTTCAATATACATATTTATTCTGTATAAGATTACCTTTATTATGCTTTGCATTCGTGCAGTATTAATGTTGATTTTTTATTTTTTTTTTATAAAATTAAGTTGTATTTCTTATTTTACAATTATCTAACATAAACGGGAAGTTTTGATATTAATATTAGATAGATATCTATAAGTTTTTGCTTTACGACTATTAGATTGGATGGTGAATTCTAGGGTGAGGGACCAATTAAGTCCCTCACCGGTGGACCACGAAAAACTTACAGTTAGATTTAATGAATGGACCAGATTTGTTAGAAATAAAAATGAAAACATATGCACCTTTCCACACACAATCTTGTCTCGCCTCTTCTCTGTCATGTTTCATTACCCCACCTTTCAGTGGTGACTATTTCAGTACAGTGGTCAACAAAAAATATGATATGAAGCGTTTTAGATCAATTGCGGTTTATAGTGATAATGAGGCCAACTTAGAGGTGGTGAAAGTTTACACAAAAACATTGAAGTAGATCCAAAAATATTACTAATTTTCAAGATTCCTCCTTTTTTAATTATGATTTGATAGAAAGATAGAGGATGAAGGAAGCATCAAAAATATGCATTTCTTTTGAAAAAAGGAAGCTGAAAGGAGGGATTGGTGGCCGGAAATAGAGTGGCGGCGGCTAGGATTTCTATTAAGAGAAGAGGCGAGACAAGATTGTGTGTGGAAAGGTGCATATGTTTCCATTTTTATTTCTAACAAATCTGATCCATTCATTAAATCAAACTTTAATTTTTTCGTGGTCCACCGGTGAGGGACTTAATTGGTCCCTCACCCTAAAATTCACCTGGATTGGATACATTAAAAAAATTAGATACATTTATGTCTATATTTTTTTTTTGCCGGAATTTGAACCTCTGACCTTGCATATAATATGCATTGTCCATACCAACTGCGTTAAGCTCACGTTGACAGTCTTTCTTTTTCTTCTTCTTACCAAACATATATGTCTACATTTTGTTGTTTGACATTAAAGACAATTTCAAGTCTCACAATAAATCAAAAGGCAAGACTAAAAAAATGCAAGACAGAGTCTCTTCGATTTACGTGTAATCTAAATTATGAAGAGCATATTTAGTTAAATAACGAGAAGCATGGTTGGCTTTACGTCTAGCATGCAAAAAATTTAAACTACGAAAACAAACATTAAAACTAATACAATCTCCAATGATAGAGCCGATATAGGTGGGAGATTGTCGATGCACATTCAATGCCAAAACCACATTACAAGCATATGATAATGCTTTAAGATTCATAAAAGACATGTCTCTTGCAAATTCCAAACTTTTTCGCATAGCTAAAGCTTATGCAACCTTTGAATCTGGTAATGAAAAGACTTGTCAACAACGACAACACATTCATTATCTATCACCACAACATCAATACCCAACTTGCTCCCTCTATCGGACTTTTTGCATCAACATTAAGTTTATAGAAACTTCTTAAAGGAGGTGTCAAATGAACATCAAATATTGACAAAATTGAACCTCTGCTCAGTGTCTCCAACAACAACATAATATCACTCTTAAAATTCACAATAAATATTGATATCTTTTGAACAGTGACTTTCACATCAATATCAATCCCCTCAAAACAACATAAATTAGCAATTGTATCTCATCCTTCAGCTTCTTCCTCCCAAAAATACCCAAAAGCTCCAACTTAAACCCAAAATAAAAAAACAAATTTATTCCACACACCCAAATCAAGGGAAAACTCCATCAAAACCCATCTTTCACTCGATCACAATCTCAAATTAAAGGAGGAGTCCTTGGCAATGAGAGAGCTTGTTGCTCACTAAAATAAAGAATAAAAATTAAAATTGCTAAGAACCAGGTCTAGCATTTTATATGAGACCCACCAAATTTATATAGGACCCACATGATTTGGTGGAACTCATGTGAATTTTAACCGATCAAAAAGAGTGTGTTAGAAAGTGTGTGTTGCTAACATTGCTTTGTTGCAAATAACCAAACTAAAACTAAATTAAAATAGAATAAAGATTGGTAGACACTCTTAATGTGTACACCTCTTTGTACCACTTTCGAAAATTTCAGTTAACCAAATATATGGTCTGTGTGACCACATTTTTTCAGTTGTGTGACCACTATTTAGAAGTTGAAAAATGTGGTCACGCAACTAAAATGCACGTGACCACAATTTTTCCACTTAGTTAACCAAATAAATTCTGAAAAATAGTTGTCACGCAACTAAAAAAATATGGCCACACATACCATATATTTGGTTAATTGAAATTTTCAGAGTGGTACACATTAAGGATGTCTACCTATCATTACTCGTTAAAATACACATGTGATTATGCAATCATGTTTGTTTGTAGTTATTTTAGTTTGGTTCACTGATGCCAATCTAGTTGGAATTTTGGAACAATGGTCTCTTTATAATGTTCCATGCCCTTTTTTTTTTTTTATTAAAAAAACCAAGCATGAATGCTCAACAATTTGAAAACTAGATCGTCTACCCGTAAACAATGGAGAAGGTAATATATTGCAATATGAATCATTACATAGATAAGAAAACATTTAGAAGCTAATATTTTTTAACGATTAATCTTTCTCGTTTTATTTGTTTGGTTCTATTTATAAGAGATAAACAATTACTTTTTTGTCAATTTATTAATCTTGTTATTAATGCATTTAATTTAATACAAAATAAATCTTTTCTCAAATTTCACAAAGGACCAAGTCAATTTTTTACAAAAAATTTATTTTCAACATGCCAATTACCCTCGTTCAATTCTTCAATATGTAATGATGATGGAACCTCAACTGTAACCATCACATTCTTCAATTTATAATAACAATAGGGAGCTTGCAATAGTTTCAATTTATAACAACAATAGAGAGCTTGCAATAGTGTCATTTGAGATGGCAAAATCAATTAGTCAGGCACACATAAGAGAGGGTATTGAAAACAAAAATCCTGAGTTTCTTCCTTGTGTTGTTTTAGATATTCTTGGTCATTATTACCTCGACATAGAGTATAAATATCATTAAGAGTTTCTATTACATCATCCTTCTTTCGCTCCAGGATCATGCTTTATTAATCCTTATCATAGCATGTTCTATCACTTCATGACTTGTTATTATCCATTGAACCTAAGTCTTGGGATCTCCAGTCATGTAGGTCGGGTTTCCATCACCCAGTGATCTATAAGCATTAGTCTCATCCTATTGGATGTGTTTAGGACTTTCTTTCTAGTAATTCCTTTCGTCAAAGGATTGACTAATTCTTTATCAGTACGTACATGATATACTTCAACTGTTCCTTTTGAGAGTGGCTAGCTCTCTATACTTTATGTGTTCGTGCCTTAATAATCGTCTCTTGCCATTATAGTAACGATTCTCAACTTTTGTAATAGCTGCAGTACTATCACAATGAATTAACACTTCTGGTAACGGTGTCACCCACTAAGGGTTCTCAACTAACAAGCATCTTATCAACTTGCTTCTTCACTAGTTTTCTCTAATGTTTTCATCTCAGATTTATTCCATAGTGGATTGAGTCAATATCATTTGTTTCAACAAACAACTCATCCAGTGATGCTCAATGTGCATCCACTGTAGCTTACGACTCATCTGAAGAATGTTCTATTTTGTATCTTGTACCATTCAAGTACAATAAGATACTTCTCAGTTGTATCTTGTACTATTCAAGTACAATATGACACTTTTCATAAGTATCTTGTACCATTCAAGTACAATAGATACTTCTCATAATGTAACTCTAGAATCATAATCTTCTTAAGGCACCTCATGACTCTTTCAATAGCATGACAATGCTTCTCATCCGTTTACTAATAAACTTGAACAAAAGTCTCACGACATGGTCAATGTCGAGTCTAATACATTCAATGGCATACCTAAAGACTGCCAATGATGCTCACGTATTCTGTTTGTCTAACATCATCTCAAGTGTTCTTGAAATGTTTTACACTTGGGTCAAAAGGTGTGCTAGCAAGTTTATAGTCAAATAATTACATTTCCTTAAGATATTATCAACCTTGTGAGATTCATTGAAAAGTTCTCTTTTATGATCTAGTAATCTTGAAACCAAGAATTACTTCAACTTCGTCTAGGTCTTTCTTATCAATGTTGTTAATAAACAATGATTTCACATAATTCATAACATGAATCTTTAAACCAAATATGAGCAAGTCGTCTTCATAGAGACATATGATCGTGTAAATATTATTTACATATTTGTTGTAAATACCTTTTATCACTTTCATTCACATTATACTCATTCGATAACATTAGAATGTCAAATTTTTCATGTCATTCCTTAGGAGTTTATTTTAGACCTCACAAAGAATTATCTAACTTACAAACTTTGTTTTCTTGCCCATGAATCACAAAACCTTCAGGTTGTTCCATATAGATTTCTTATTCTAGTTCACCATAAAAAAAAAAGCAACATTCACATCCATTTGGAGTACTATCGAGTTATGAACAATGGCTAAAGGGACTAGTACTCGCATGGATATGATTCTCACAATAAAAAATAAATTGTGAGTCAATGTCAATTCTTGATGGTGGTTGCTGATTTTCAATTATGACTTTTTTGTGGTTCCTATTCTCTTGGCAATTAGAGTTATTAATTCACAGTGCGGTTCTGATTTTTGAAAATATATTTCAAACAGATTCAAAGTAGCATATGTGAATTTTGTTAGTGTTGTTGTAATAACAACAAGCACTTCAACATGTTCTGTGTAGAGATGTATTTCTATAACTTGATTTATCCTTGTTGTATTTAGGGATAACGAAACCTTAATAAGTAATTTCTTCGATAGACATTGCAACTGATTTGTCTTAAAATTGTTGTTTTTCAGGTTCAGAAACGTACCTTTTTAATAAAATCGAAATCACCACCGAAGATATTACCATGTTGAGTCTTCTTGAAGTCCTACCGGGTTGAGTCACGACCAAGTCGCTTCCTTTAAGACAAATCACGACACTACCCGAAATTGTGCAAGGTAGACTAACAACTGTGTGCCTTCAGGATAAAACAGCCTAGTTCACCTGTTCGATTAAGTACTGCACCGTAAATAATCGTTCGAGAAATAACACCCTCTAATATGGTACTAAGACCACTCTTTAATACTGAAACCAATATGGTATTGTTACCACTCTATTATGGTGTTGAGACCACTCAAATATGGTGTTATCACCATTCTAATTTTAATTTCTCCAACTATGGTTCTATGACCACTCAAATATGGTGTTACTACCATTCTAGTTTTAACTTTTCCAACTATGTTGCTATGACCACTCAAATATGGTATTACTATCATTCTAACATCTAACTTCTCCAAGAATTGAAGAAGAATATATATTTAAGATCATCTTTATTATACCGAGGACCATGATCTTAAAATATTATTTATTTTAAAGATACATAAATAATTGAAGGGACTGTGCTCTTAAGACCATTCTTATTTCCGAAAGGATAATAAACCAAAGATGGACTATGGTCTTAAGAACACTCTTAATTTCGAAGGGATAGAAAGGAGTAGAAAAAGGAGAAGGACTCGTCAACACAAGTCGAAGGAGGGAGAAGAGAGGAAAAACACATGAAGCATCAACTGTGAATTTCGATGTGTTGAATGCACTGTGTGAGCTCTCTATTTATAGAGAAAGTTTACAACTAATAAGTGAGAAACTTTGGGAACAAGTAATTCTCATATTAGATCTAGTACAAAATATCTCAAATTGAGTCTCAAAATATATCATATTGAGTACAAAAATATATTATTCGATAAATAAATATATTATTGAGTATCAAAATATATTTCAGATCATTCACTAAAATATATTAGATTGTCTACCAAAATATTTTAGATTGTTTCAAAATCTTCTAGACTGCGTTCCAAAATATTTTAGCAAAACTTTGGGACTAAGAAAACACTTTCTAATAATGATTAAATTAATTATTTAATTTATCATTTCCAAATAATAAAATATATACCAATATATATTTTTTCTCTAGTGCTTACTTCGTTCACATAATTATGTACCCCCATTAATTAGAGGTACACCCCCACTATATAAACACTACTAATGTGTGATCCATCGGATGTGGGACTTCCACTCACACTACACTAGTTCTACCAATTATGGAAATTTGTGTTTAGTCAATTACTCAATTTCCACGTATATGTTCCAACAATTCTCATATTAACTGGTGATTAATAGATCAATCTAATATCAATTTGTTTATATATGCTTGTTTCCACACTATGCATCTGAAACTGTAAAAAGTTCTAATCCTTGATTAATAGATCAATCTAATATCAATTTGTTTATATATGCTTGTTTCCACACTATGCATCTGAAACTGTAAAAAAGTTCTAATCCTTAAAAAGTATTGTATTAAGTTCTAACCCTTATAATTATACGATATAGATGAAAAGTGAGATTGATTGGCTTTATATCGCACTAAGTCAAAATTCATTAGTGTGTTTGATGAAGTCTAAAGGAACGCTTTTTCTTTTTAACATCATCCCTTATTATAATAACTTATAATACAGTATTTATGCTATTAAGTTGTAGCTTATAACAATGAAAACTGGATCTGGTAGCAACACTTGTAAAGCGATTCTAACACAGACGAAAACAAGACAATTGATAAAATACTTAGTTTGGATTACAAAACCATCAACATAAAGGCATTATATGATAACTAAAAGTACTTGCAACCAAAATAAAAACAATCCAGCAACATTGAATAAAGTTGCAATTTGAACAGATGCAAAATGCCAATAGGACCAAAATCACACAGATGCAAATTCCACGCAACCAATCTCAATTTTGTTTGACGGGCTCAACCTTCACATGGACAATTTTGATCAGAATTGGATCCAATGGAACAGTGAAAACATGAAGAAAAAAAGTTATTTTAAAGCATGAATAAACACGCAGAATAAAGATAGAACATAAACAGATTGAAAACCTTTGAAGGAATGCAACACCACAATGGTTTCAACATCACGTTCAACCATTAGAGGTTCAATGATGCGTTGATAGAATTTCTTATAGCTGAATGTAAACTGCAAACAAATGAGGGTGTCAGCGAACGTGTATATATATAGTGGAATGAAAAGTTTGAATCATAGTTATGTGTGTACATAAAGATGCTGATTGTAACACCCCGATTTTTAATATTATTTGATTGATATACTTATCTAATAATATTAGTATTATTATTATTAGTAGTAGTAGTGTTGATTGTTTGACATTATTTTTTTTTTTTTAATTTTTATTTGAATTAAATCCGTTTTAACATGTCTGGGTGAGGTTGTTTAGTTAATTGAGATAGAGACATTGGATTAATAAGGGTAGTATATATATAAACTAGAGCTTTAATTAATGGTAGTAGTTTAATTATAAAAGAAAGGAGTGAGAGAAAATAATATTTAGAAAGAAAATAGAGTTTTTTTTAGAGAGAATAAGAAATTAGAGTGCGAACGGGGGATTAGTAAAATTGGGTAGAAAAGAGGTGTAGTTAGTGAGATGAGTAATGTTTTAATGATTTAAGTGGAGGGGAGTGTGAATAGCAAGACAATGTAGTTACAGAAATAATAGTAACAAATTCGAGATGTGTGATGACATGCTGTCATTACGTAATTTTTAGGACTTATGTTGACATTTTGATAGAGTTCTGAGGCAACATGAGGTGACTAGGGGTGTTAAAAGCAAGAAAATCAGAAGAATTGAAGGCAACAAATCG